>Ga0210081_1000001_pt1 | contig 138379 bp, 163 predicted proteins | sample White_ThreeSqA_D_FD_185589 | JGI IMG/M metagenome (GOLD analysis project Ga0210081, IMG submission 185589) | Wetland microbial communities from the San Francisco Bay, California, USA, that impact long-term carbon sequestration -... | ecosystem: Environmental > Aquatic > Marine > Wetlands ...
GCACTGTCTAGCAAGATAAATCGCTTCATCAAGACCTCTCAATGAGTTTTTTGATCCATCTAACGGAACAAGAATTTTTTTAATTTTATTCATAATCATTCGGTTATGATATAGAATTTAAGAAGTTTTCAAAATATCATTAACAAGAATGCACTATTACATGTGCTCATTTGATTTTCAAGGGTGAGATTATGCGAATACTCTATAATACTTGTAAAGTAAAATTTTATTGAAATGGCAAAGAATGCTGAAGGAATTATGGTGAGAAATATTATGACTAAATCGGTTATTTCGGTAGACGGTTCAATTAACGTTAATGAAGCTGCAAAAATGATGGAAGATGCCAAAGTTGGTGCAATAATTGTAATGGAAAATAATACTCCTATAGGGATTGTAACCGATAGAGATTTTGCAGTAAAAATTGTAGCGCATGCTTACCAAATTACAACCCCTGTAAAGCAAATTATGTCATCACCACTAATTGCAACTGGTCCTGATGAAACAATATTGATGGCTGCAGATCTAATGCACACCAGAAATATTAGAAAATTACCAGTTATCGATAATGACCAAGTTATAGGAATCGTTACATCTACTGATTTAGTTAATCAACTTGCAATATCAACTGAAGATGATATTAAAAAAATGTATCACGATTCTGTGATCAAAGTTTACAAAAATTATAGTCCTTATAATTAATTATCCGTTAATTATAGCACTCATAATTGATTTTCCACCAATTAGTGCACCAATAGAAAATCCAACATTTGTAATGATGTTAACACCTAATGCAAAGTAATTTTGGTTGTCAAGAAGATTGCTTGAATCCAAAGCAAATGATGACATTGTAGTAAGTGAACCACAAAATCCCAAGGCAATCAATAGAGAATATCTTCCATCAAGATTCCATTGTTCAGATACTATTACAAAAATTCCCAAAATGAATGCCCCTATTATGTTAACAATTAAAACATTAAGTGGAATGGTATTGAATAATAATGGAGATTCTGTTATTTTGAATCTTAGAAACGCTCCAAAAACTGAACCTACTGCCAAAAATAAAAATTCAAATCCTTTCATTTTTTATCCTCAAAATTTGTTTTATTGATATTATTAACATCCTTTGGTATCATTGTCAAAGATAAAAAATAAGGTCATAAATTAATTGATGCCTATGTAAGAGTAAACCATGCTCAAAATTCTTTAGTTATTTACAGTACTGTTGAATTTTATGCCTATGATTTTTATAAGCTTGATAATTTTTCTCGTTAATGACTCTTAAACTTCGTTGTGAAGAATATGGATTTGAGTGTGATTTTTCTCTTGAGGGAGAAAAAAGCCTTGAATTGTTAGAAAAGCTAAGGATACATTTTGAGGAAGAACACGGTATTGAATATCCTATTGATGCAATCATACAAATGATTGTAAATCGTGGACATTCTCTTGATTCTATAAGAAAATAGATTATTCAAAAATATTTTTAATTTATTTTTAACATTTAATAGATTGTGTCAATAAAAGAAATCAAGTTTCATTTGGTGTAATATCAGGGAATTTTTAGTTGTAAATTTTTGGTTTTGGATTTAAAATTGCCTAAATCACTTTCCTTTTATTTGATAAATGCATAATATGAACAGTAGTGTCAATAAATTATTCTAATTTTTATGATGTCAAGTGTCAACTAGATACTTGCAAAACCTACCCTGTAATAACAGACTCTGATAGAGGAGAAATTTTTTGCGGGGGTTGCGGTCTTATCTTAGTTCAAAACTTAGATGATACTTCATACGAAAATCACAGTTATAATTCAGAAGATTTTATGAAGAATGCAAGAACTGGTCCAGCAACATCCCTTACAATGTTTGATAAGGGATTATCTACCGTAATAGGAATAAACAAAGATTCTTCTGGAAATAATCTATCAAGTAAAACTAAATTTGAATTTAATAGACTTAGAACATGGGATCAGAGAAGTAAATCAAGAGCTACATCTTCATTAAGCAAAGCATTTACCCTTTTACACGGAATCAAAACAAAAATTGGAGTTCATGATAATGTTGTTGAAAATGCTGCCTATATTTATCGAAAAGCAGTAAATGCAAAATTAACAAGAGGTAGAACAATGGCATCGCTAATTTCTGCGTCTTTGTATGCTTCATGTAGAATGAATAACATTCCTAGGACTCTAGATGATATTGCCGAAGCAGGAAATGTAGAAAGAAGAATTTTATCAAGAGATCTAAGAACTATAATTAAAAAATTAGGCTTGAATCTTAATCAGTACGATACTACATCATTTATTGTAAAGATTTCAAATAATATGAATTTGAGCGAAAAAACAAAGAGAAACGCATTTGAGATTCTAAAAAAATGCGAAGAAAAGAAAATCACTGCTGGTAAGCATCCAGTAGCCCAAGCTGCCGCCTCATTGTATATTGCATCTATTCTAAATGGAGAAAAGATTAGCCAGAAAAAATTTTCAAATGAATCTGGGGTAAGTGATGTAACAATTAGAAATCGAGCAAATCTAATTAAAAAAACATTAAAAATTTCTGACTAATTTTTTTAATTAAAGATTATCCTCGTAGAAAACAGAATTTTCAAAAGTCACTTCATTAAGTTGATTTACTAATTGCATTATTACTTTAATTTGTTCCATAGTAATGGCCCTTAGTTTTTCAATTAATTCATTTAATTGGACAATTTCTACTTGAAGTTGAAAATTCTCTTCTCTGAGTTTTGAATTTTCTTCGGTTAATCTTTGAATTTTTTCAGAGTCACTTTCTTCAGGAAATGGATTTCTAATAGGTTCGGGTTCAGGAATTTTAATTGGTCTTGGTTCGGGAGATGGTTCTGGTATTTTTGGAGGTTCTGGTTCCTGTGAATATATTGGTTGCATGAAAATAATCATAAATAAAAGACTTGTTAGGACAAAAGAGCCGCAATTTATGGTCTTATCCAGCATACTATTGAAAATAATTTTTCTTATATGAATATGATTGCTATTTTCAAAATAGGATAATTAAAATGGATTTAAGTTATTTGAAAAAATCAAATTCTTGTTCTCTTTTTTGTTTAGGCAAGTCTTCCATTACAGCTTGTACTACTTCATTGTGATTGTATGTAAGATGTCGAAGGAACTTGGCAGATTCAGTACTTCTTGTTTTTTCATCTGCCAGTAACATTTCAGGACTGCTCAATTCTTTCATCATTGTATTGCATTCTTTACATGGTTCAAAGTCAAGATATAATTTCATAAATTAGGTCAACTTCCTCAGTATTTAGACTATTTTATCGAATGAGTCATGGGGGATTCTATTTTTCTGGGTTTAACTTTATTGATAGAGTCCAGAAGGTCTTGTTGAGTAACTTTGATCTCTTTGATATTTTTGGATTTTCCGCTTACGTATCTTTTTAATGCAGTAATCGCAGCTCTGTTGGCAACTGCAGCAATTTCAGCTCCGCTGAATCCTTCTGTTAGTTCTACTAATTTTGAGATGTTTACATCATCTGCGAGAGGTTTCTTTTTGGTATGAATTCTGAATATTTGCTCTCTTCCTTTAATGTCAGGGTTTGGAACTTCAATAATTCTATCGAATCTACCAGGTCTAAGTAGAGCCTCATCAACTATATCAAGTCTGTTAGTAGCACCAACAATCAAAACATTATGCAATTCTTCTAAACCATCAATCTCCGTCAAAATTTGTGATACTACATTTTCAGTAACATGGGACCCAGAATCCCCCCCACTTCTTCTTGGTACTAGTGCATCTACTTCATCAAGGAAAATGATGCAAGGTGCTGCTTGACGAGCTTTTCTAAAAATTTCTCTTACACCTTTTTCAGATTCTCCTACCCATTTAGATAATAGTTCTGGTCCTTTAATGCTGATGAAATTAGATTCGGTCATTTTAGCCAAAGCCTTTGCTATCAGAGTTTTTCCTGTTCCTGGTGGACCATGTAATAATATTCCCTTAGGAGTTTCGACATCTACGTATTCAAAAGCTTCCTTGTGTTTAATTGGCCATTCGATTGCCTCACGCAACTCTTCTTTTAATTCCTCTAAACCACCAACATCATCCCAGCTTACATTTGGAATTTGAACTTGTACTTCTCGTAATGCACTAGGTCGGACTTCTTTAAGAGCATCTCTAAAATCTTCGCTGGTTATCTTAATTTTTTGAAGTATTTCTGTGGAAATTTTTTCTTCATCAAGGTCTATTTCAGGTAAAATTCTTCGTAAAGATCTCATTGCAGCTTCTTTAGATAAAACTTCTAAATCTGCTCCAACAAATCCATGAGTGGTTTTAGATATTTGTTTCAAGTCCACTTTTTCATCTAATGGCATTCCTCTGGTGTGTATAGATAGAATTTCATGTCGTCCTTCCTCATCAGGAATTCCAATTTCAATTTCTCTGTCTAGCCTTCCAGGACGTCTTAAGGCAGGATCAATAGAATCTGGTCTATTTGTTGCTGCAATAACTACAACTTTTCCCCTACTTTTCATTCCATCCATTAGAGTTAATAATTGAGATACAATTCTTTTTTCAAGTTCTCCTGAAACTTCATCTCTTTTTGGTGCAATTGAATCAATTTCATCTATGAAAATTATACTAGGAGAATTTTCTTCTGCTTGCTTGAAAATTTCTCTAATGCGTTCTTCACTTTCACCATAGTATTTTCCCATTATTTCCGGTCCACTAAGTGAAATAAAATGTGCATTGGTTTCTCCTGCTACAGCTTTTGCAAGTAAAGTTTTTCCTGTTCCTGGTGGCCCATACAGTAATACTCCTTTAGGTGCTTCTACACCTATTTTTTCAAATAACTCAGGATGTCTCATTGGTAATTCTACCATCTCTCTAATTTTTTGAACTTCAGTTTTAAGACCACCAAGCTCATCATAGGTAATTCGTGGAATGGTAGAATCTATGGCCTTAGTCATTGGTCCAAGCTTGAATATTGTATCTTCAGTGACTATCACTGGTTTTGAAGGTTTAGTACTTGTAATAACAAATTGAACTCTTCCTCCCATTTGAGTATTAAGAGAAATGGTATCGCCGGTTGTAAAAACATGATTCAAGTAATTATAAGTCATATATTCTTGTAAACCTTCAGCAGTAATTTTTTCTGTGGGTGATAAGACAATTTGTTCAGCATTTTCTGCTTCTACAGCTTTTACAGAAACCTTATCTCCAATTCCACCACCAATATTTTGCCTAGTTATTCCGTCTATTTTTATTAGTCCTGATCCATATTCCTCTGGAGAGCCAGGCCAAAGTTTTACATGGGTTTTTTTATTATACGTTAATTCTAAAATTTGGCCAGTATTCCAATTTTGATCTTCTATAATTTTAGGATCAACGATAGCTCTCCCTCTACCTACATGTTGTTGCGGAACTTCGTCAATTTTTAATAAAATTTCGTTCATTTAATCACCATAAAAATTTAAGAGGTTTATTCAACCTCCACTGTTTTACCTTTTGGTTTTTCATCCTCAACCAGCTTGAAAACCAGTTCAAGTATTCCATTTTTGTATGAAGCCTTTGCCGTGTTCTCATCTACTTTGTGTTTTATTGGAACACTAACTTGGTATTTTTTGTCTCCATGTTCTGCAGATATATCAACAGATTTTCCTTGTACCAAAATTTTTACATCAGATTTTTCAACACCTGGCATTTCTGCAACAAGTTTGACTAGTTTTTCTTTTTCATTTACAATGGTGTCAACCGTAGGCTCTCTTGAATTTGAGGAAGGTAATCCTTGGGGTTTTACATTCCCGTATTCTTTTACAATTGGTTTTCCGTCTGGTCCAATAGTCATTGTATAACCGTAATAGAATGGACCTGATTGAGTTCCCTTTGTTTTGAACTCTTCAAAGATGTCATCTATATTGAAAAAAGAGCTAGACATTTGCTTGAAGAGTCGATTGAATTCATCATCAAATATTGTCATGTTTATCTATATTATGTAATGTATATGACATTATATAAATATTACTTACATATTTACTATTTCTTACAAAATGCTATTATATTTGACATTATATAATAATATTTGATGAGGTTAACAAACACGTCTGTTCCTGAAGTGGTCAGAGAAGCCATTACTAGGAATAGGTCTATTTTTGATTGTCTTAAAATGGATTTGATAAATTATACTGCGCTTGCTGTAAAAATTCAACCTGACGTAGAAAAAATTCTAGGAAATTCAGTTAATTTGAACACAATTGTTGTTGCAATCAAAAGATTTGCCGATTCTCTTGAGGCTAGAGAGGATGTAGAAGAACAATCCGTGTTGAAAAATGCAAGATTAGCACTTACTGATGGGATAATTGACATAAAATTTTCATTAAAAGATTCCCAGGATATAGATCCATTAACAATTTTAGATAAATTTTCCAAAATTACTACCAATTATGACTTTTTTAGATCTTCAGATATGTTTAGATTTTTGGCAGAAGATTTAGAGGATGTACGTCAGATTTTTGATGTCATTCCCAATAGGGAAAATATATTCAGTACAGGGTTAGCCAAAATTAGAATTTCAATCCCAAATAACCAAAATAAATCAGATGTGGTTTCCTATGTAGCAGAAGTTCTACACGAAAACGGAATTGAGTTAGTAAATGCCTTTTTCAGCCAAGATAGTATCATCCTTATTTTGAATGAAAGAGATGCTTCTAGAGCCTATGATATCCTTCATTCAGATATAATTCGAATGACTTGATTTTTGGTGAAATATGATCTCATAGGATATATTCGTCTTTTTTAGGAGTTATGTCCTATTGGTTGAAAAAAAGAAAAAGATTGTAGTTTTAGGAGGGGGATATGGCGGAGTGGAATGTACCCGTAAATTAGAGGAGTATTTTGAAAAAGATGACAGTGTAGAAATTATTCTAATTAGTGAAGACAATTTCCTTTTGTTTACCCCAATGCTTCCTCAAGTTGCGGCTGGAATGCTGGCAACAAGAGATATCGTGATGCCTATTCGTACAATTATCAAAAAAACCACATTTTATGAGGGGAGAATAAAAAATATTGATCCATATGGAAAAATTGTAAATTTGTGGGGAACCGATGAAAAAAGAGGAATTTCAATTCATTATGATTTTCTTGTTGTTTCTCTTGGAAGTGAAACTAATTTTTTTGGTATGAGTGATGTTGAAAAGCATGCCTATACAATAAAGAATCTAAACGATGCAATGACTATTCGGAATAGAGTAATAGACATGTTAGAACAAGCAGAAAATGAATCAAACCCTATTCTAAAAAATAGTTTGTTAACTTTTGTAATAGTTGGAGGAGGATTTGCGGGAATTGAAACAGCTGGTGAGATAATGGATTTATTATTAGATGCAAGAAAATACTATCCTAAAATTAAAAGAAATGAAATCAAAGTTTTGGTATTGGAAGCTCTGCCAAATATTTTGCCTGGTTTTAGTGAAAAACTTGCCAAATTTGCACATAATTTGTTAACTAAACATGGAATTGAAATTAAGCTAAAAACAGCTGTAACTAGTTTTGATGGTTATGAGATAAAAATGAAGAAAATTGAAGAAAAACCTGATCCAGAAAAAGAAAACGAAATTGAAGCGGTTCAAACAAGAACCATGATTTGGACTGCAGGAGTAACTCCTGTAAACACCATTAAAAGATCAATGTTCAAGACAGAAAGAGGAAAAATTATTGTAAATGACTTTTTAGAAGTGTCTGAATTTCCAGGAGTTTTTGCTATTGGTGATTGTGCTCTTTTTATAGATCCATCAACTAAAAGACCATTTGCTCCCACTGCTCAATTAGCAGAAGCGCAAGCCAAAGTTGCGGCATATAATCTTCATGCGTTGATTAGACATCAAGATCTAAAGAAATTTGAATATCAGTCACGTGGTCAGATGGCAATTATTGGAAAAAGAAATGGTGTGGCTTCAATATTTGGTATGAATATTAGTGGTATATGGGCTTGGGCTTTGTGGAGAAATGTGTACATTTCAAAAATTCCTAGATGGGATAAAAGATTACGAGTCCTATTAGACTGGACAATAGATTTGTTTTTTGATAGAGACATTTCAAGATTAAAGTTTGCAGATAAAAAACTACAAAAAGAATACAAGGACCTTGATGAAGTTGATGATGTTTGGTAAAAAGAGAATGCCTCTCTCTCATGCACAAAAATAGACGGTAGCTAGAAAGTTTAGCTCCAGGTTATTGTTTGGATATTGCTTAAGATCATGTTGTAAGTCATTATTATTCAATGACAGTGAAAAAAGCAATCAAGGTGTTATTTTTACTGTTTTTCAAATTGAAAGTGAGCTAAACTTAGATTTGTTAAAATGGTTGGATCATTTGGTTTTAAGTCTAGAGCTGATTTAAAATATTCAATTCCTTCACTATATTTTTTTAAACCACATAAGGAACAACCCATATTGGATAAGGTTTTGACATGGCTTGAATTGATCTCCAATACTTGTTCATAACACTCTATTGCCTCCTTATGATTTTCAACTTTAGCGTGAGATGTTCCTAAATTACACCATGCTTTTGTATTTTTTGAATCAATTTCTAGGGATTTTTTGTAACACTCAATCGCTTCTTCTTGATTTCCTAACCTTGCACATGCAAAACCTTTCTCAAATAACACCCATGTGTTTTTAGGATCTATTTTCAATATTTTGTTATAACATGTCATCGCTTCATCATATTGTTCTAATTGAAGAAGTGATGATCCTTTATTATGTAAAGAATCTATGTGTTCGGGATTAATTTCTAATATCTCATCGAAACATGTTATTGCTTCATCATATTGTTCTAGTTCCTTAAAGGCAACTCCGACATTGTACATTTTCTCAAAATCTTCTTGAGTAATTTCTAATTTATCAAAAACCCCTTTTTGAGAGTTGACTCTTTTCAAGGAAATTTCATTTTCATTGATTTTCTTTATTTTTCCTGATTTGATTTCTAACATATCTATTCACCCGTGGGATCTCTTAATGGGTGTCGATCTAATTAAATATTGTCACATTTTTTTAGGCACAAAATCAGAAATTTTACAAATCTTAAATATTTTTCAAAAATTTTTTATACATGTAATTCTGTTTTATTGCTAAGACTTTTTTTCTAACATCGGTTTCGGTCTTGGTATAGCGAAAGGATTCCTGAAATACATCAATTAAAAATAGTCTTACTTTCTAAATTTGTTTATCAACATTGCCGGAGCAATGAAGTACATTCCTATGTTTAGCATAATGAGACTAATTCCATAACCTAACATCTCTTGTTCAGAATCAATATCCACATGATTCAAAATTGATAATGAAGCAATCATTGGAGTTATAGTCAATTTTACCATTTCTTTGAAAATAGGACTTTCACGCTCAAAATCTGCTATCGTAGGGGAAAATGTGTAGTAAATTTGGTTAAATCCACTCATAAATGCAGCTCCAGATTGTGTTTTGAGGATGGTATTGTCTCTTAGTTCTCTGAGTTGTTGAACTTGTGGAGCAAATTCAGAGCCGAATGTGGCCGTCGCAATTAAACAGCCACCGCCTTCATCTTTTGAAGTTTCAGTTTTTTCTGGTTCTGATAATATTTTGAATGTATCAATAGAATCTTCAAATCTTGGCAATTGGTTTTCAAAATCATCCACCCCATTGCTATAAGCAAATGTATAAAATTTGTCAATTCCAGAAATGCTTGTTTCTTTGAATTTTACATCAAATGATGCATCGCTAGTTTGAAAAATTCCAATAGCATCTGTTACATATGCTTCTTTTCCGTTGATTGTAGATTTTTCTTGAGAGATTATTTGTAAGTTTCCTGTGGACACTACTTCTTGAAGTAGTTCATTTTTTTCATTTATGAATTCATCAAATGTTTTTCCATTTTTTTCATTAACTCTTAATGAAATTACTGGATTAATCTCTCCTGTTTTGGGTCCAACTGCAACCACATCAGGAGTATTTTCATCGATTTTTTCAGGTTGTTGCAGAAACCAACCTTCAGGAGCACTGAATGCAAGATCTAATTCTGGACTTTCATATAGTTGACTCCCTGTTCCTTCGGTGGGTTGTGGAATAGTATCCATACTTGAAGTAACTCTTTCGGGTTCTCCTAAATCAAGTAGATTAGATATTTCAGAGCGATTAACAACTGAAGCTTTTACGATTTTTGCCTCCTCTATGTTTATAGGAATATCTCTTTGTCCTGTTTTGATTGAAGCAAGTTTATCCAATGTTTCAAAACTTTCTTGAGTAGCTATTCTTCCAAATACGGTATATTGTTCATCAAGAAAATTAGAATTCTGGTGAACAATGAAAAATTGCGAGCCAGCGCTGTTTGGGTTTTGAGATCTTGCCATTGAAACAATTCCTCTGTTATGTTTAATGTCATTAAATTCAGCGTCTATAGAGTAACCTGGACCTCCAATTCCCCATGTACTGTTATCATCAGTTTTTGTATTAGGATCTCCTCCCTGAATCATAAATCCCGGAATAATTCTATGAAATAGGACATTATCATAAAATCCACTATCAGTTAAGTTAATGAAATTGGCAACATGATTCGGTGCGTCTTCGGGGAAAAATTCTATTACGATTTTTCCTTGAGCTGTTTCTAAAACTGCTACTTTTTCATCTGATTGAGCAAATGCCTGAGAAATTGTTGTTATGAGAAAAACAGATAGAACAAAAAAGATTAGAAATTTTTGCAATAAATTTTGTCCAATTTCCTTCCTTAAAAGCTAATTGTATTAGTTTTTAACAAGTCAACTTTAACCTTCAGTATGGAACCTGATGAAAAAATTCAGGCGCATTTAGTTTCAATATGGAGAGAAGCAAAAAAATTCTTTTCTGTTGGTGGAAGGGAAGGAATGTTGATTTTGACAAATAAACATCTAATGTTCGTTCATAAAACTGAGGCTAAAAAGAAATGGTGGGATGCAATAAGACAGCGTCAAACTGTTCATTTCTTAAAATCAAAAGATACAATGATTACTCATGATGGTTATGATGAAGCCAATTTAATGGAGGACATGCGTAATGAAAAAAATATCGAATTAGGCTTTGATGATATTTTAAAAATTTCTTTCGAAGAAAAAGATTGGGGTAGTATTTTGCTAATTAATTATGAAAAAGATGGAAAAATGGAAAAACATCAATATTCTGTTGCTCAAGATTGGGTAAAGTATCCTGCAAAGGAGCCAACCAAATACATGAAAGTAGATTGGAATCCTTTTGTACAATATATTAAAGAAAGGCAAAAAATTACGAGGTAAAATTGGGAAAGATTTACGCTATAGGAGTGGGTCCGGGTTCGCCAAAGTATGTTACAGAAATTGCCCAAGAAATAATTCAAAATTGCGATATTGTTATTGGATACAAGTATACTTTAAAGACAATTGAGCATTTATTGAAAGGAAAAGAAGTACATGAAATTACCATGAGCAATCAAGAAGAATCTTACCAGAAGATCGTACCTGTTATAGGAAATCGATCTTTGGTGATTCCATTTACTGGAGATGTTAATTTTTCTGAATCAGAAGTTGTTGATAGATTAATTGAAATTTTTGGTGAAATCGAAATAATTTCTGGAATAAGTTCCATTCAAGTTGCAGCTTCAAAAGCTCATGTACCTTTGGATAAATCAAAAGTGATTACGATGCATGTGACTTCTTCAATAGAAGAAAAAAAGCTTGATTTACAAAAAGCTTTGATTGATGGATATAGTGTTATTTTGGTCCCACGTCCATGGCCAAAACAACCAGACAAACATTTTATGCCTTCAGAAATTGCTTTGTATCTTAGGAGAAATAATTTTAGGACAGAAGATATGAAAGTGCAAGTTTTTGAGGCATTAACCACAGAAAATGAGACCTCTTTTGTTGGAAATGTAAGGGATCTGGAAGGAAAAGAATTTTCAGATTTATCTGTGATGGTTTTTAATCAGACTAGACTAGATTCCTATATGAATTACAAATGGCAGTGGAAGAATTAATTTCCTTGTTGATTTTTGGTTGTACCTAAAATGAGATTTTCAGCATTTGGAAATGAATATACAACAATTTTCATCCAAGGGTATGTAGGATCATAAAGTCGATAGAATCCCATTTCATCAAATGTAATATTAGTTGATTTACCAGGTAGAATGTCCTCAGTTGATATTCTTCCATCTGGAGTAAATGGATTATGACGGTCACCATAATTTTCCTTACCACTGATAATTCTGTGTGATGTATAATCTTCATTTACAAGGGTAATGGTAGTTCCAGGTTCAATAATAATACGGTCCTGTGAAAAATAACTTAACCTTAGAGGATCGGCGTCAATAATTCTTGGATCTCTTGTGGTCCCACTTTCAATATAGCTATTAGCAACACCTTGAGATGAAGATCCAGGAAGAATTCGGATTTTAAGAATTGTTTCTTGTAAGTTTGGTTTGCTTGTAATTTCAGATATCTTTGTTAATTTTGAAAGTTTTGCAGTGTAAATGATTTTGTAGGAGTCCTCAATAGTTGAAATTCTCCCAGTAAATCCATAGATTGCAGCATCTTTACTTTTTTCCACCAACCGACCAAAAAAACTAATGGTGGTATCAGATCCATCTGAACTCTCAACATTTCCATTGATTCTAATGTAACGTCCTTCCCTTAGAAATTTTCCTTCAAGTTGAGAAATTAAAAAATCTTCATTATCTAAGGTGATAAACCCATCTTCAATTAGAAAATTAATACTACTACCAGATTGTTGGTTGGAAGATAGACCAATATCAATTTCAGATAATCGAATAATTTCTTCAGTTACTCCATAACCTGAACCCTCAAGAAGATAAGCTGAGTTAGATTCAACTTGAGCAAAAGCATCAGCAATAAAAAATCCAGATATCACAAATAAAGCTAAAAATCCTATAAGGAGTGTATTCACGTTATAATTTTCAGTTAATTTAGTTTATAATTTGATACTAAATAATTTTAGACCGGTTGCCCAAATCTATGGGTTTATTTCAAATATTTGGGATTAGAAGAGCATTTTCTTGAGATAATTTTATCATATAATCTTCCAAAAATCCACCAGCTAACAACAAACCAACCACAATTGCAATTTCAATTATAGTTGGTTTTAGAAGAGGAGTCAGGTTGGTTTTTTTTGCAATTTCCCGAATCAAAATAAAACTCCTAGAGGTTGCAAGAGAATAGGAGCAAAGTTCCATCAATCCAAACGGAGAAAGATAAAGTATGGTGAGTGGAGGAATTTCCTCCAATTGTGGTGTAATAGAAACTATGGCAGCAAAAGCAAAGCCTGTGGACCAAGCTGAAAACAATCCCCATACGACTCCAAATCCTGGAATAAACATAGGTAAAGAGATAGTTGTGTTATGAGCAAAGATTCCAATCGCATCAATATCCTTAACTAATTTATCGAATTCTTCCATGAAGATATTTGCCTCATCTTCGCTAACTTGGGACATAGATCCAAGTTGGAAAATTGCTGTAAATATTCCCATAAATATAAAAAATAATAGTATTCTTTGTCTGGACACGGTTTGATATTCTGTTTTGTATATTTGAGGGTTCGTGATGGGCGCAGATTTAATTAAACCAGAAAATATTCCTTGATATTGAAAAAGGAATTAACCTTTGCTTTGAATTATGCTTTGAATAAAGGATTTCAGATTCACCCTAATGCTTTTGCTTTCTTAGAGAATGTAGATGTGAAAAAGCTTGAAAAAATAATTAAAGAAATAGTGCGTGAAAAAACAAAACAAAAATTATTTCAAATTAACCAAGATGATTTAGAGAATTATTTTGGACTTAAAGAAGATAAGAATCTAGAATGTAACTACAAGATTCTTTTCGACCCTACTTCAAAGGTAACTAGTGGGGAGGGCATTAGTGGTTATAATTCCCTTTTTGCTAGCAGATTCAATAAATTAAGAAGAATAATCTCAGATAGACCAGAGTCTAGAATGTTAAAATCTATTTCTTCAATTAAATCAGTGAAAACGGATGATGACGTCTATGTTTGTGGTTTGGTCACAGCAAGAATTAGTGAGAGAAATATCACAAAATTGATTTTAGAAGACCCAACAGGCTCGATTGAAGGAATAATTTTTGATGAAGAATTACAGAAATCTGCAGATACTTTACTAAATGACCAATTTATAATGGCAAGACTTGGAATTGGGAAAAATTCGGGCTTTATAATTAAAGATTTGATTTCACCAGATATGCCTGATCAGGCATCAAACAGGTCTGAATCTGAGACTTATGCAGTATTTCTATCAGATTTGCATATTGGAAGTAAATATTTCATGGAAGATGAATTTACCGAGTTTGTTTCATGGCTTTCTAGTCCAGATCCTGTAGCACGTAAGGTAAGGTTTGTGTTGATAGGAGGAGATGTGGTGGATGGTGTTGGGATATACCCAAATCAGGATAAAGAGTTAGTTTGTCAGACAATTGAAGAGCAGTTAAAAAAAATGGAAAATTTGATTAGTAAAATTCCAAAAAATGTTAAGATATTCATAATGCCTGGAAATCACGACCCAGGAAGACGAGCCTTGCCTCAACCTGCAATTCCAAAAAAATATCATCCGGGCTTATGGGAAAGCGAGAATATAGTCATGCTTGGAAATCCAGCCGTTATTTCATTAAATGGGGTTAAAGTTTTGATGTTCCATGGCCAAAGTATTGATGATATAGTAAAAACTACACCTGGTCTCAGTTATGATAGCCCAACTAATGTAATGAAGCATCTTCTTAGAGCAAGACACCTTAGTCCAATTTATGGAAGTCAGACGCCCATTGCGCCAGAAGTCGAAGATTTAATGGTTATAGAGGAAATTCCTGATATCTTTCATGTAGGTCATGTTCATAGAGCACAGTTGGATATGTACAAAGGAATTCTTTTAATAAATTCTGGATCATGGCAAAATCAAACTCCATTTCAGGCAAGTGTTGGAATGACTCCAAATCCTGGTATTGCCTTGATGGTTAATTTAAAAACTTTCCAAGTTTTACACCAAAATTATAATTCAAAATTAGATAATATCTTGCAAAGTTAGGTCATCTTTGAAAGTTTTTTTGACCATTTCAGGAGATATTGTAAGTTTGTATTTTTTTGTTCTTCCATGAATACCTTGATGAATTAATCTTCCAGTGATTATTCCAGATAATTCAATTTCGCTTAACATTTGTGTAATCCTTCTTTGGGTTAATTCATCACGACCAACTGCTTTGCATAAGGCCTTGTAAGAAGAGTAAATTTCTCCAGTTGAGGGCCCTCCTGATTTCATTATTGCTAAAATTACGAGTTTTTCATGAAGTGGATATGATTTGAGAGATGTCTCCTCTTTGTTTTCCTCAATTTTTTGAGATGCCTCTCGTACGTGTTCTTTTGTGACTATTTCAGATTGTTGTCTTTCGGCAATTTCTCCGGCTACTCTAATCAAATCTATTGCCCTTCTGGCATCTCCATGTTCACCTCCGGCTAAGGCAGCACATAGATTTAGGGCTGGTTCTTGAACAGAATTAGGAATAAAAGCTTGATTAATTCTCTCTTCTAGGATTTTTTTTATCTGTTCAACATTATAGTTTGTAAATACAATTTCTTCCTCTCCTAGACTGCTTATAACTCGAGGATCAAGTTTTTCTTTGAAAGTTAAATCATTAGATATACCTACTAAAGTTAATGAGCCTTGATCAAGTCTTTCATTTGCCCTTGTTAATTGATATAGAATATCTTTTCCTGTTTTAGAGACAAGTTGAGCGAGATAATCAATTTCATCAATTACAAAAACAGCGTTAACCTTTTCATTATTGATATTGTTTAAGATACGTTTGAAAACCTCGCTTATTGCCAAGCCAGTTCCAGGAAGGTCTTTTTCAGATAAACCTAGTTGTCTCCCTAGGCTTACAAGCAGCCCATAAAGAGTGGTTTCCTCTTTGGCATTTGTATAAATTAATTTAATTGGAAAATTTGATTTTTCCACTCTATCTTGGATCTTTGATAGGACTTTCTTGACAACTAATGTTTTTCCAGTTCCTGGTTTTCCATATACTAGTAGATTTGATGGTCTTGATTGTTTAAGAATAGGAAGAAGAGATTGAGTAACTTGTTCTTGTTCAGAATTTCTATGTTGGATTATTTCTGGAATATATGTAAAATGAAGAATATCACGGTTTTTTATTATGGATTTGCCAGATTCAGCTGCATCAAGTAATCTATCAATAGGGTCTGACATACTCACACACCTTTGTTTCTACTAGTTACCAACATAATCATATCTGAATTAAGAGAGTATAGAATAGAATACTAACTCAAGTTTAGTTTGTAATTAATTATTTTTAGTTAGATTTACTCAAAAAAAAAATTATGAAAATAGAAAGAGTGGAAATTATGGTGTGTGGGTTAGTCTTTTCTTTTGTTAACATATTGTTAACTCCATGTTAAGAAAACCCAAAAAAAGGCTATTTTACCCCCTTTATTTCCATTCCAGGCGTTAAGAAAGACGTTAACAATGTTAAGAACCACAAATCCACCCCTTTATTTCCATTCCAGGCATGAAAATTCCTATATAATTTTACAATTTTTAGGCCTTTTGTTAATAACAAAAAAAGGACTAGGCATGAGTTAGGCAGTCAATGTTAACAAACCAATTAGTTAACAAAACTTCTGGGATCCATTGAACTGTTAACATTCGATCTTCATAGATCTCAAAGATGGCCAAAAAACGTATTCGTATAGATATGGAAGACTCTGACGGAGCCCGTTATGATATAAAATTAGAGGGAAATGTTACAAGAGAAAAGGTTTTGAAGATATTTGAAATGATGGATTTGATGAATATTGAAGAAGAACAAGAAACAACCAATTTGGATTCTATAGGAGCTAAAATTTGGCATATTGTAGACAAATTCTTCCCAATGGGTAAATTCACATCAACCAACATTCTCGAGAAATATGAAGATGAATATAATGAACCAGTAAAACTAAGCATCGTTTCAACATATTTATCAAGATTCTCTACAAAAGGTAAAATTAATAGAATTAGGACGGGCAGAGAATGGACATATCAAACCATAAAACTCACTCAACAACCAAAACAAACCTAAGAAATAGTTATTTTACGAACAATAAGCCTATCTTTACCCAAAATTACCTTAACATAATCGCCTTTTTGAACATCCATATATTTTCTAAATTGTTTTGGGATTGAAATTGTACCAGCAGATGTTATTTTTACAAGTACTTCATTTTCTTGCACTGACATACAATGATTATAATTTAATAATATATATAATTTAATAAATTATTTGTTTTATATTTAATAATGAAATATGATGTTTAAAGTCATAAATGACCAATAATTTGTTCTCTTAGTCTTAAAAAATAAAGTTAAACAGTAGTTGGATTAGTTTCCAAGAGACCAATCTTCTCTTTCCCTTTGTTAGAAATTGAATATGTATAGGGCTTCGATCCTGTATTCCTATTAACATAACCATCTTCAAATAATTTTTTCATTAATCTTGATGTATGCTCTCTACTTCGTTTTAATGTGATTTGGATATCACGTGATGTCATAGGTTTGTTTGTGATTAGGTGCAACACATAATCTACTGGATTGTTATGGTCTAAATTTGATGAAATAGGTTCATTTTGTGGTTGTTCTGGAATAATTTCTGGTTTTTTGACTTCAATGGGTTTCTCCTTGGCCTCATTTAGGGTAAGTTTTTCTAGAATTTGTTTCAATTCCAAGTTTGAATCAACCTGTTTTGGCTCTCCTCCATCAATTTCTAGAGCATCCAAGCGTATTTTCATATCAATTAACTGTCTTTCATAATATTCCAGGCGCTCTACTTGTGATTCACCATCATTGTGATTTGTTTTAATCATAGGACGTATTTTGTAGTATGCAAAAAGACCTCCTATACCAACTAAAAAGGCTACAATCACGCTTAAAATGACATCAGGATCAGGAATTTCCACTAACATCACAAAATTTATTCCTAGAATGTGATTTATCGTGATTGAGCAATAATATTTTACAAATTAGATTAACATACTCACATTAATCATCACAACAAAAATCATCTTCTAATATCCTAAAATTTACAATATCACATATTACATGCCTGACGAATTACCCTATCTATCACACTTATCACATCTTCTTCCCTTTCTGGGAAGATATCACTGTCATTTATCACACTAATCTGTTCTGATAGTTTTGAAATCACATCAATGTCATCAGGTAAAAGTATGCCTAAACCTCGTAAAAGTATGATTGAGTAAAATAATGCAATCAATTTCTCTCTGGATTGACTAACTTGCCTATAATACGCACCTTTTGAAATAGAAAATTTAGATTCTAGAAGATCTTTCTGATTTAAAATAATTTCAATTTGTCGCTCTGTAAACAATGATTTTTTTATAATTTTCCTAATAATATTATTAAAATTAGATTGATCAAACTCTACCATAGCTATACAAAATTGTATACCATCACTCAATTAAACTTTAAAGACCAATACACAAACCAATTTTATGACTGGAAATAAAGTCGAATCTTTCTTAAAATCTGAATTAAAAAAGAAAAAAGGTCTGCTTTTTGTTTTAATTGACTCTGAGGTATCAAATTTAGAATCTTCGAAAAAACTTGCTAAAGATGTAGAAAAAATAGGAGCATCAGCCATACTTGTTGGAGGCTCGTCTGCCACAGACCAAATAGAAATGGCAAAAGTTGTAAAAGGAATCAAACAAGGAATCAAAATTCCAATCATTTTATTCCCAGGTAATGTTACAGGAGTTGTTCCAGATGCCGACGCAATCCTTTTCAGTTCTTTGATGAATTCGGAAAATCCATATTTTATTAGTCAAGCCCAAGCCCTTGGAGCTCCAAGTGTATTAAAATTCGGCCTTGAACCACTACCTACGGCTTATCTTGTAATTGGTGATGGAACCTCTGCTTGGTTTGTCGGCTCAGCTAGGGGCATACCTTTTGAAAAACCAAAAATTGCTGCTGCATATGCTCTTGCAGCCCAATTCCTTGGTATGAGATTTGTATATTTAGAAGCAGGATCTGGGGCAAAGTCATCAGTAACGCCTGAGATGGTCAAAACCGTTAGGAGTGTATTTAATGGATTTTTAATAGTTGGTGGAGGAATAAAGGATGTAAAAACTGCCAAAGGATTAGTTGATGCCGGAGCAAATGCTCTTGTGATTGGAACTTTTCTTGAAAAGGGTGGTAGCCTCAAAAAATTATCTGAAATTGCAAAAACAATTCAAAGAGTAAAGTAAAAGATCTAAAAATGTCTGAAAATGATGCTATTTCTCGTTTACAAGGCATCAAGATGCCCAATTATTATCAAAGTTACTACACAGGACTTTCTACAGCCGCATATGAGATATTTGAGCGTGCAGCCGAAGCCAAATCCACCCTTGTAGATTCATCTGGAATAATAGAGCCGAAAATCGCATTTGATTTAGCCGACAGAGTTGCAAAAATGCACGAAATTGACATAGCTGAGCCTTTAAGGGAATTATTAAAAATAAACGGTAAAGAGTTATCCGCACTTATTCTTTCTAAAGAGATTGCTCTAGGCAAATACTCACTTCCTGACTCTAGTCTTGAAACCAGATTAGACTTGGCAGTAAGAGTAGGATTGGCAATAGTCACAGAGGGTGTTACAATTGCTCCTCTACAAGGAATTAGTGAGGTAAAAATTAAGAAAAATAAGGATGGAACTGACTATCTTTCTGTTTCCATTGCTGGACCAATGAGATCAGCTGGAGGTACTGAATCAGCAGTTACAATGTTAATTGCTGATCATGTAAGAAAAGCCGTTGGTCTTTCGAAATATCAAGCGGATTCTTTTGATGATGAAACTGGTAGGTTTGTGGAGGAATTACGCATCTATGAAAGAGAAGCCGGAAACTTTCAGTTTCATATCTTAGATGAAGATATTATCCGAGTTATCTCAAATCTTCCTGTAGAACTAGACGGAGTAGATACTGATCCATATGAGGTGGTCAACCACAAGGGTATGGTCCGAATCAAAACTGACAGAGTCCGAGGAGGAGCATTGCGAGTGTTAAATGATGGACTTATCGGAAGAGCTAAAAAATTACTAAAAAGGATTCAACTCTACAATCTAGATGGTTGGGAATGGCTAGCAGACCTTAAAGGAGCTATTCAAACTGGAGATAATCAAGAAGACGCAGCTACAAAAAGGATGAGAGAGGTAATCACTGGACGTTCAGTATTATCCATGCCTAACAAACTAGGAGGATTTAGGTTAAGATATGGCCGTGCCTGCAATACGGGATTTGCGGCGGTTGGAATTCATCATGTAATAGCAGAAATTTTAGATCATACAATAGCTGTGGGAACTCAAGTAAAAATCGATATCCCGGGAAAAGGAGCTACCGTAGCATTTGTAGATTCAATAGAAACTCCTATTGTTCGACTAAAGAATGGCAATGTTGTAAAAATTAGAGATGTAGCTCATGGAATTGAGATAAAAAAAGAAATTGAAAAAATTCTTCATCTGGGAGATATTTTAATTTCTTTTGGAGATTTTTTGGAAAATAATGCTCAATTAGTACCGACAGGATATGTTGAAGAATTTTGGATTAAAGAATTAGGGGAAAAACTTGCAAAATACGAACCCAATGATGAATATTTGAGTCAATTCCTAACTAGAAAACCTACTTTGGATGAGGCACTGAAAATCTCCTTAGATTTCCAAATTCCATTGTTCCCAGAATTTCTTTATTTTTGGGATCAAATATCAACTTTAGAATTATCAGAACTCCTACAACCAATTAAGATAGATGAGGACACCATAAGATATCCAACAAGTGTTAAAAAAATTCTTGAAAAGTTGGGAGTACCACATATCAATAAAGAAGACATCATTCTTGAAAAAAATGAAGCAAAAATTTTCTTTAATTTACTTTTTAGAAAACCTCTAAATCTTAATGATTCTTCTGTACCAGAAATCATTTCGAATTCATCTCAAATTATTATAAAAAACAAATCTTCAATCTCAATTGGAGTTAGAATAGGAAGACCAGAAAAAGCTGCAGCAAGACAGATGAAACCTCCCACCCATGTTTTATTCCCAATTAGTGACAAAGGAGGACCAACAAGGGACTTGTTAAAAGCATCCCGCAGTACTAATTTTTTCACAAATATTTTCAATCGACAGTGCTCTAATTGCAACGAACCTTCAATTGGAATAAAATGCTCCAAATGCGGTACAAAAACATCTATAACTTACCAATGCTCCAACTGCCGAAGTTTTCTAGAGACTTCATTCTGTGAAAAATGCAAAAGAAAGGCACCATCCCACTCTTACAAACAATTTCCATTAAAAGAACGATTAATCAATGCACAAGAAAAAATGGGACTAAGAGCCCAGGAACCATTCAAAGGGGTAAAAGAACTGATTAGTCAGGACAGAATCCCAGAACCTTTAGAAAAAGGACTTGTAAGGCAAAATTTCGGGCTAACAACATTCAAAGATGGAACCATTCGTTTTGATGCTACCAATTCACCGATAACCCAATTCAAACCCTCTTGGATTGGCACTTCTATTAACCAATTAAAAAAACTAGGATATACTCATGATATTAACGGAAATCCAATAACCAAGGAGGATCAAATAATTGAAATTCGTATGCAAGATGTTATCATTCCTTATGAAAGTGGAAGATACCTTATGTCAACTTGCAAATATTTGGATATTCTTTTAGAAAAATTCTATGGAAAAACTCCTTTTTACAATGTAAAAAATCTTGAAGAATTAGTTGGTCATCTAATAATTGGTTTAGCGCCTCATACTTCAGTAGGAATTGTAGGTAGAATCATTGGATTTACTGAAACCCATGTATGTTTTGGTACTCCAAATTGGCATTCAGCCAAACGAAGAGATGCTGACGGTGATGCGGATTCAATAATGCTTCTCATGGATAGTCTCCTAAATTTCTCAAGGCAATTTCTATCTGACCGGATTGGAGGTCTAATGGATGCACCATTGCTAATCCAACCCCTTGTTCTACCCCATGAATCACAACCACAAGCTCATAATTTAGAAGTCACAAAGAGTCTCCCATTGGACTTTTTTAGATCAACTTTGCAACAAACCAAGGCATCTGCTGTAACTTCAGTAGAAATTATTGAAAATAGGCTTGAAACTGAAAGACAATTCTATGATTATTTCTTTACTCATTCTACATCCTCACTTACCACCTCTAAATCTCGCAGTGCATATTCCACATTGGGTTCAATGTTAGATAAACTCGATATGCAAATTAGAAATGCCGATTTGATTGATGCAGTCAATACTTCAGAAATTGTTTCAAATGTAATTTCTACTCATCTAGTTCCAGACATAATGGGAAATCTTAGAGCGTATGCAAGACAAAGTTTTCGTTGTACTGCTTGTGGAAAATCTTACAGGAGGCTTCCATTAATTCAAACCTGTCTTTGTGGTCACAAATTAATTCAAACCATTACAAGGGGTTCTGTTGAAAAATATCTTAAATTAGCAAAAAGATTGGTAGACAATTATGATGTAAGCGATTACCAAAAAGGACGAATTCATGCGTTATCTGACGAAATTGACCTTGTTTTTGGCAAAAATAAAGGAGACCAGGCTCTTCTCACTGATTATGCATCATGAATAGTCTATCTTAATTTGACGTATTCGTAGGCTCCTAATTTATTGTCAAAGCAGTAACGAACTTTCTGATAGCTCTTTCTAAAGGCTTTTACCTTTGGCAAAACTTTCTTTGGATCTTTTTTATCGATAACCACTTCTTTGATAAACAAAGCAATCTCTTTCATTTCTTTTTGTTTCATTCCAAGTCTGGTAATTTCAGAAACCCCTAATCTAATTCCACCTGGGTGGAAATAATTACGTCCAGCTTTAATATCTCCTGGAATTAATTGTCTATTTACAATTATGTTGGCTTTTTCTAATTCCGATTCAACTTTACCTCCATCAGAATAATCAAGAACATTTACCGCAATTTGATGTGATTCAGTAAATCCTCTACTTTCACCTAAAACTTTGAAACCTACATCACTAAGGGCCTCTCCAAAAGCTTTAGCATTTTTAATAATTTGGGTAGCATAATCTTTTCCAAATTCCAAAGCTTCTGCAAATGCCACTGCTTTTCCAGCCATATGATGAATATGGTGACTACTAGTAAGACCGGGAAACATTGCTTTTTTGATTCCATCCTCATGTTCAGTAGAGCCTAAAACAAGACCACCTTGAGGACCAAACAAAGTTTTATGGGTACTCATTGTCATAGTGTCTGCACCTTCTCGTAGAGGATCTTGGAATTTACCTCCTGCAATTAGTCCTGCAACATGAGCTGCATCATAATTGATATGCATTTTATAGCTTTTAAGAAAATCAGACAACTCCTTAACGGGATGAGGAAAGAGGAATAATGAGCCACCAAACATTGCCATTTTTGGAAGACGTCCTTCCTTTTCTAGCTCTTTGACCTTTTCTTTGGTTTTATCTACATCAATAGTCATCTCTTCAGCATTAAATGGATAAAATTCAATTTCTAATCCATGAACTAAGCCGGCAGTTCCAGAATGTTCCTTTTTTCCATGAGAAATATGGCCCCCAGCAGGTATTGATGGGGCAAGCATAATATCTCCAGGATTTGTAAAGGCTGAATAAATTGCTAGATTTGCGACAACTCCTGAAACAGGCCTTACATCTGCAAATTTAGCCTTGTAAAGCTTTTTAGCTAATTTCATACATTCAAACTCTACTTCATCAATGTAGACACATCCAGCATAAACCCGCTCCCCAGGCCAACCTTCTGCATATCTATTTCCAAAATCTGAAATTATTGCCTCACGTACAGCAGGACTAGGTACATTTTCGCTTGCGATCAATGGAATTGAAGATTCAAACCATTTATGGTGATCTTTTAAATTTGAAAAAATTTTATCATAAGATTCTCTGTTTGATGACTTTGCCATAAAAGACCAAATCGATTTTCCCAATTTAAAAACACCGATTTTAGATTCATGAAATTTTTCAGATTTATGCAAAGTATAAAAGGGGAATCAAGAGTTTTTTTACCTATGGGTATGCAAGCTACTTCTAAAGGAACAATGCCTGTTGTATTGCTAAAAGAAGGCGGTTCTGAAACTAAAGGAAGAGATGCGCAAAAAAATAACATAGCAGCAGCAAAAATTATCGCAGAAATTGTTCATTCTAGTCTTGGCCCACGAGGTATGGACAAAATGTTAGTTGACTCCTTAGGAGATGTTACTATTACTAATGATGGTGCAACCATCTTAAAAGAAATTGATGTTCAGCATCCAGCAGCCAAAATGTTGGTTGAAATCTCAAAAACAACAGATAACGAGGTAGGTGATGGTACCACATCAGTGGTTATTTTAGCAGGGTCTCTTCTTGAGAATGCTGAATCTTTACTTGATCAAGACGTCCATCCTACAATAATTGTAGATGGATATAGAAAAGCTTCAAGGAAAGCACAACAGTTCCTCAAGGATATTGCAGACACTATCTCTGCTAATGACAAATCAATTTTAAATAAAATTGCCAAAACCTCTATGCAAACTAAACTTGTGAGAAAAGACTCAGATCAACTGGCCGATATTATTGTAAAATCTATCCTCTCAGTTGCAGAAAAAGAAGGGGATAACTATATTGTAGATGTTGATGATATCAAAGTCGAAAAAAAGGCTGGAGGCTCAATTAAAGACTCTTCAATAATTCAAGGTATAGTTCTAGATAAGGAAATAGTCCACGGTGGAATGCCAAAGAAAATTACAGATGCAAAAATTGCTTTGATAAATACAGCTTTAGAGATTAGCAAAACTGAGACAGATGCTAAAATCAACATTTCTAATCCTCAACAAATGAAATCATTTCTTGATGAAGAAAATAGAATGTTAAAAACAATGGTAGACAAAGTAATTGGTTCAGGAGCTAATGTTGTCCTTTGCCAAAAAGGAATTGATGATATGGCTCAACACTACCTTGCAAAAGCAGGAATTATTGCCGTTAGAAGAATTAAAGAAAGTGATCTTACTAAACTTGCAAAAGCAACTGGTGCTAGAATTGTAACAAACTTGGATGATCTATTTGAAAAAGACCTTGGTTCTGCAGAGCTTGTAGAAGAAAGAAAAATTGAAGAAGACAAATGGGTATTTATCGAAGGTTGCAAACATCCAAAATCCGTTACACTCCTTCTAAGAGGAGGGTCACAAAGAGTTGTAGATGAAGTAGATAGGTCAGTTCATGATGCTTTAATGGTAGTTAAAGACGTAATCACAAATCCTCTAATTGTAGCAGGTGGCGGTGCACCAGAAACTTATGCTGCTACTAAACTAAGAAACTGGGCAAAAACTCTAGAAGGTCGAGAACAATTAGCAGCAGAAAAATTTGCTGATGCCTTAGAAACCATTCCATTAACCCTATCAGAAAATGCAGGAATGGATCCTATTGACACCCTAACTGTTCTGCGTTCAAGACAAATGAAAGGAGAAAAATGGACAGGAATAGACGTTATGAAAGGAAAAATTGCCAATATGAAATCAGGTGATATCATTGAACCATTATCAGTAAAATTACAAATAGTATCATCTGCTGCAGAGGTAGCATGTATGATTCTTAGAATAGATGACGTTATTGCAACCCAAAAATCTGCAGGTGGTCCTCCAGGAGGAGAAGGAGGTATGCCTGGTATGGGCGGTATGCCTGACATGGGCGGAATGGGCGGTATGCCTGGAATGCCTGGTATGGGCGGTATGCCTGGAATGATGTAGTTATTAATTTTCAAAAGTTTATTTTACAACCAAAATTAAAAAATACATTGAATGAAACCTGGTCAAAACTGCAAACAAGTTTCAAATACATATACCTTGTAATGTTTTTTGCATTACTTGCAGGTTTTTTCTCCCCACTTATTACAGGAAATTCATTTGAACCTGTAATTTCAGGAGTAGTAGTATTGTTTGTGGGCCTTATAGGAGGAATTTTAGTATACAAATCTGCAAGCTCAGAAAAAATCAAAATAATCTATCTTGGAATCGGATTTACATTAATTGTAATTTCACTAGGACTAATCTTTCAACTTACAGGAAGAGTTTAGCTAAACATCAAAATACAAATAAAATTCATGAGGATGGGGTCTAATAGCAATTTCTCTTTGGTCTCTTCTTTCTAATTCTATAATTTTATCAATAACATCATTTCCAAAAATTGGATTAAGAAATTTTCTATCATTTTCTAATTCATCTAGTGCTTCTCCTAAACTTTTTGGCAGTACTCCTATTCCTCTTTTTACTCTCTCAGATTTTGTCATTTTGAAAATATCATCGCGAATTTGGTCTCCAGGATCAGTCTTTTTCTTTACTCCATCCATTCCAGCTGCAGTTACTGCAGCAAATACTAGATATGGATTTGATGCAGGATCAGGCGCTCTGAATTCTAATCTTTTCAGATGAGCGTAGTTTTTACCTTTAAGGTGTTTTGGAACTCTTACGATTGCTGATCGATTTCCTGCACTCCATGCAATATAGGCTGGAGCCTCATAACCCGGAACCAATCTATGATAGGAGTTTGTAGTTGGATTACAAATTGCAGATAATGCTTTTGCATGATTCAAAATTCCACCACAGAAGTATCTTCCAATTTGGCTGAGTTCATCTTCCGCATCAGGATCATAAAACGAATTTTCCTTTCCTTTCCATAAACTCACATTAACATGCATTCCAGAACCGGCATCCATTGCAATTGGTTTTGGCATCATTGTTGCAACCTTTCCATATTTTGCTGCGATGTTTCTTATAACATACTTGTAAGATTGTGCAGCATCTCCAGCATTTGTAAGATAATCATATTTGATATCAATTTCACATTGACCTGCAGTAGCAACCTCATGGTGGTGATTATCGCATAATATTCCAAAATTTTTGTTTAAAATATTGACACATTCATTTCTAAAAGGAGTAAGCGTATCTGATGGTGTACTTGGGTAATATCCTTCTTGAAGACCCATAGGATAACCTGAACCCTCTTGACTCCAAGGAGCTTCTTTGGACTCTATTGAATATGATTGACCCTTGTATGGTGTAAGAACATCCCAATGAACTTTATCAAATACAAAAAATTCAACCTCTGGACCCCATGCACTTGAATCAAATCCTTGTGTTTTGATATATTCTTCAGCTTTTTGAGCAATACCTCGTGGATCTCTTGATAATCTTCCTCTATCCTCTCCCCAGTAAACATCACACAACAAACGAGCAGTTTTATTTTCAGTCAGCCATGGAATTATTGCAAAAGTATTTGGATCAGGTTTTAAAAGTAGGTCAGAATCATCTATTTCCGCAAAACCAATAATTGAAGAACCATCTAATTTTGGAAGACCATCTTTCATCTGTTCGGGGGTAAATGTATTGGCAGAAATTGTAGTATGATGAAATCTACCTGTTAGACCAGTAAACTGAAGGTCAATAAACTGAATATCTTCATGTTGAATTCTGGAAAAAACCTCGTCAGGTGAATAAGTTACCTGAAGTGCTTTTCCATGACTCACTTTATAGGGCAATTTTAGACTTCAAGCTAACACAAATACATCCATCATTTAAGGATTAGGTAAGAAATGTCCGAATCTAATGAAATCAGTGTCAACTCCTTACATGCACTAGTCCTAAGAGAGACAGAAAGTGATACAATTCAAGAAATTGAATCTAATTTTTATAGAAATCTTTCAGATTTTCTTGGAAATTTAAAAAAACAAGAATTTGATGGAATAGAAAGTAAAATCAAACAATCTCTAACTGACATGGTCTCTGAATTAACTACAATATTTCTTCATACAAGACTTGAAAAAACAATGAATTCCGATGGAATAGATTTTACAAATCTATTAGACGAAGAAAAATTCATTCTTGATGGAGAAGAGCAAAAAAGAGAAAGAACCGAAATGATTCTTTCAGCAACAATTAACGGCAAATCAAAATTCTTGGAATCAATCTCTCAGAATCATAAAACAAAAACAATTGTCCTTAGATTTCTAAAGGAAGTAGATGAAATCGTAGGGGTAGATCTAGAAAAATATGGACCCTTCAAGCCAGAAGATATTGCAACCCTACCATATGAGAATGCTCAAGCATTAATCACAAAAAAGGCCGCCACCAAGATACATTGGGAAGACTAGGTAGAAATTAGACCTATTCATATTTTCATTTTAGATGTCTCATACTGGTGTTGATGTTATTGATTTTCTATTCTACACAATTTATCCAGTAATTGGTATTTTTTTAGTTGAAGGAATTAGCAGAATTGTAAAATTTCCCAAATGGATCAAGCTTTGGATTCAGGCAGCAGTTTCTATTGGATTTGGGATCTATTATTGGTTTATTCTTCCTCCACCACAAAATTTTCCGTTAACCGCATTGGTTATGTTTGCTTTAGCAGTTGCTCTAATTTATCAGGGGAAACGAGCCAAAATATCTCCAGATAAAAGCCCGTACTAGAATTTTTTAACCTTTAAACTTTCTAAGAAACTTTCTAAAAGCACTTTGTCTTCCTGTATTACCATCTCTAATTACTTTTCTTTCCCCAAATCTTTTTGCTCTAATTTGAGTTAATTTTACACATCTATGTTCTTCTGGTAATCTGTGTTCTGAACAAAATGGGTCTTTACAATAACTACAATGAAAAGGTAAATCTGTCATATCTCCACAATATGCACAATTTTCTGGCTTCATAGTGTCTCGTTATAATTTAATTCTAATAAACCTGTTTTATTCAAATTTTTGTTTTGGTATATTTTACAAAAACATTTTTACATCTTACTATCTGCAATGTATTAAGGTAATTTTCATGATTAAAGATAAGGTTGCAATAATCACTGGTGCTAGCAGTGGAATTGGCTATGCTACGGCACTTGCATTATCTAAAGCAGGAGCAAAAGTTGCGATAGGTGCAAGAAGGGTAGATAGACTTGAAGATTTAGAAAAAAAAATTAAGGAAAACAATGGAGAAGTTTTTTCCCAGCAACTTGATGTTACAAAAAAAGATGACTGTAGTTCTTTTGTTCAAAACGTTTTAAAAAAATGGGGCTCTGTGGATATTCTAGTCAATAATGCAGGATTAATGCCTCTTAGTTTTGTAAAAAATCTAAAAATTGATGAATGGGATCAAATGATCGATGTAAATATCAAGGGAGTGCTTTATTGTACTGCAGCAGTAGTAAGTCATATGATTGAACAACAATCTGGACATATTGTTAATATCTCATCAGTAGCTGGAAGAATCGTTTTTCCATCAGGTAGTGTTTATTGTGCAACAAAGCACGCAATTACTGCGTTTAGTGAAGGATTAAGAGAAGAATTAAGCATAAGAAAAAACATTAGAGTTACTTGCATTGAACCAGGTGTTGTTTCAACAGAACTAACTAATACCATTACAGACGAATCGCTTAAAGGATTTGTAGAGAATTCCAAAAAAATGGAATCTCTAAAAGCCGAGGACATTGCAAATGCTATACTTTATGCTGTTGATGCGCCCAAACATGTCAACGTAAATGAGATTTTAATTAGACCTACAACTCAAGAACGTTAAAATGTCAAAACAAATTCCACATGTCTTGATTTTAGGTGGAGGTTTTGGTGGACTATCATCTGCCAATGAGATTAGAAAATTCCTTTCTTCATCTCAGGTGAAAATTACCGTTGTTGATAAAAAAAATTGGTTTATGGTAGGTTTTGCAAAACTTTGGATAATGAATGGAACAAGGACTTTTGAAAATTCAACAGGTTCTCTAAATGGACTAACTAAAAAAGAAATTGATTTTCTAAATGAAGAGATTCTAGAAATTAATTTGGAAAACAAAAGTGTAAAGACAACGTCAAAAAATCTTTCATATGATTTTTTAATTATCGCCATGGGTGCAGTTTTAGCGCCTCAAAAAATTCCTGGATTAATTGAAAACGGCTTGAATCTTTATGATTATAGAGAATCTGAAAAAATACATGAGAAATTAATTAATCTAAAGTCGGGCAATATTGCAATATCAATTATGGGAATGCCTTACAAATGCCCTCCAGCTCCCTTTGAGGCAAGTTTGCTTATCGATTCAATGCTAAGAAAAGCAGGAACTAGAGACTCCATTCAGATCCATTTCTATAGTCCAGCACCAATAACGTTACCAGCAGCAGGACCTGAAATTAGTAAAAAGATTCTTGAACTTATTAGTTCAGAGAAAATTATTTTTCATCCTTCATGTAAGGTAAAATCAGTAGAGCAAAACAAAATTATTTTTGAAAATGGAACAGCAAATTTTGATTTACTCCTTGCTATTCCTCCACACATATCTCCTGATGTAATTTATACATCTGGATTGGCCAATCAAGATAACTTTATTCCAATAAACAGAGATTGCAAAACCTCCTATGAAAATGTCTATGCAATAGGAGATGTTACTAGCTTGAAAGTTACTGATACTCTGGCAGTTCCAAAAGCAGGGGTTTTTGCGGAGGGCGAAGGATTAACAGTCGCTAAAAACATAATATCAAAAATTCAATCAAAAGATGAGCCTATTTTGTTTGATGGAAAAGGTGGTTGCTTTATCGAATCTGGTCGTGGTACTGCATCACTAATTCAAGTAGATATGTTTTCAGAAAAAGAACCATCCACTAAATTAACAGAATCCACTTCTGAGAATTTGGATGAGAAAATTCAATTTGAAAAAGAACGAATCTCAAAATGGTTGTAATTATTGTTCTTTTTCTCTAGACAAATGTTCTAAGATAGCTTTTACTTCAATTCCCAAATCTGAACTTTTTGCAAGTTCTAATTTTTCTGGAATCTTCATTTTAAAATCTTCATTTTCTAATTCAATTCTTTGTTTTTGAATACAATCAAGATGATTTTGGCCAGAACCAGAAATTTTATGGCAAATATTGCAAATCTTCACTAGTTATTTTTGTGAATCCTACGATTTAATAATTTCACTTTATGCCTAAACCATAAGGGATCGTCGTCTAGCTTGGTATGATACTAGTCTGGGGGACTAGTGGTCGCAGGTTCAAATCCTGCCGGTCCCATCCCATCATGCTGATTTATTTTCTAAAATCAAATTTAGTATTGACGAAGATCCGTATTTTTAATGATGTTCTTACTATAGACAATTTATCCAATTAGGAAGGACAAGTTTTTTATCTTTGCCTTAAAACTTGTGATCAATGATGATTGAAAACAAGATGGCATTTCCACTATTGGCAATTTTTATAGTTGCCATGATAGGTATGCCATATGCATTTGCAGAAACAACATCTGTCAATATTCCACAAGGAACATCTGTTCCAGGATGTGAAGCAACAAACGAGTGTTTCATACCACATGAAGTAACAATCAAGCCAGGAGATCAAATAACATGGTCAAACAATGACTCTGCAGCACACACAGTAACTGCTGGAAGTGCTGCTGACGGTCCTTCAGGTGTATTTGATAGTAGTTTGTTTATGGCAGGAACAACTTTCTCTTTCCAATTTGATAATGAGGGAGACTTTCCATACTTTTGCATGGTACATCCATGGATGAATGGAATTATTCATGTCGGAACCTTATCGGCTGAAAAACCGAGTTCACCATCCCCTGAATTAATTTCAGCAAAGCCTACAATGGAATCTAAAGTTGCAGTAACATTAGATCATAAAATTTCGGGAGGAAAAGTAACAAGCATGATAGCTGATGGCAACGCAAACTCTGTTATCATAGAATTGGATACTACAGAGGCTGGAGAAATTACAGTAACTCTACCAAGAGAAGTTGTTGATGCAACTACTGGAAATGAAGATGATGCCTTTTTTGTACTAGTTGACAACGAAGAGTCTCTCTTTGAAGAAACTAAAACTTCAACTGACAGAACACTAACAATTGGATTCCCGGCAGGAACTGAGAAAATTGAAATTGTGGGTACATTTGCTATACCAGAATTTGGTACAATTGCAGCAATGATATTTGTAATTGCAATAATTTCAATAATTGCAACATCCGCAAAATCTAAACTAAGTTTAATGCCAAGAGTATAAACAACATCCTCATTTTTTATTTTTAATTAAAATTATTTAGCTGAAAGCATATCAAACTATTGTCGGTCAACCGCGCCTACAATATCGCCTACAATTTCTTCAAGTAGGTCCTCAATTGTAATTATTCCTTGTAAATTTTCATTGGTATCTAGAATAACTGCCATATGACTAGCATTTTTTTTAAGTTCAACAAGCAGGTCGCTGATCTTTTCGTTTGAATAAACAAATAACGGCTTTCTTGCAATATCACCAATTCTAATTTTTTTATGGTCTTTTTCCGGTAATTTTGCAATATCCCAAATATGTAAAATGCCATCAATTTTTTTAGAATCTTTTGAAAAAATTGGTATTCTTGAAAAACCTTTCTCTTTGATTTTTACAAACACATCAGATAATTTACTATCACCATCTAAGGAGAAAATATTATTTTTCTTAGTCATTACATCGATAATTGGTTTATCATCGAATTCAAGAGCCCTATGTACTAATTCATGTTCTTCTCTCTCCAGAGCTTTTTCTGATAATCCTAAATCTACTACCTCTTTGATATCCTCTTCTGTGATTGGTTTAGGATAATAATATCCACCAATAACTCGCAAAAACATTTTGGTAATCCATTCTAAAAATAAAACAAAAGGATACATAACATAAGTAAACACTAAAAGAAAATTACTAAATAGCAAAGCTACTTTCTCTGAATGAATATTTGAATAAGTTTTTGGTAAGATCTCTCCAAAAATCAAAATCACAAAAGTCATCACTCCAATTGCAATTCCTACCCCTTGATTTCCTATCAATTTGATTGCAACATCTGCAGCTAAAACAGAAGAGGACACATTTACCAAGGTATTCCCCAAATTGACACTAGAGATCATTCTACTTGGATTTAATTTTAGTTTGTATAGGGATGATGATCCACGAATTTTCTTTTGATAAAGTCTCATTACTTTAGATCTTCTTGTTCCTACTATGGCAATTTCAAGTCCACTAAAAAGTGCATAAAGACATATGAGAATTATTATCCCAATAATTTCAAATTCAAGGAATTCCAATGATTAAGACCACACATCAATGAAGTTAAAGAATTTTGAAAATATCACACTTGAAAATGAAAAATCCTAATAATTTGAAAATCCTTCCCACATTTCGTCGGTCTATCTTTCATCGCTGAAAATTAGGCTTCTTCTTTATATCACAAAATTATTTACAAAAAATATGAAAAAAATTCTTTTGACTTTCTTTTTAACAATTACTTTTTTGTCTTCAAATGCCTTTGCTGAATCAATATATGATATTAAAATGCCATCCGGTTCTGCTGATGTCAATGCACCATTTCATTGGTCAAGTGAAAAAGATGGCGATACTTCTGGTCATATTGAAATTATAATAAATGATATAATTCAATGGAAAAATGCTGATACTGTTGCTCACACAGTAACATCAGGAACTCCTCAAAATGGACCCTCTGGAATTTTTGATAGTGGTGAAATTAAACCAGGGGGGATATTTGTTCAACAATTTACTGAAATTGGAAAATTTCCATATTACTGTACTATTCATCCTTGGAGAGAAGGAATTGTTAACGTAGTTAGTGGTAATAGCATTTTACCCAAAGTTGGATCTGACATCGGAGATGGATCCAAAACTTTTGATTTAGAATACAAATTTAATAGAATATTGAACCAAGCAACAATTGACGAAACTTCTAAATCAATCACATTGGAATTAAAAGGAAAAACCCTGAATGAAGAGAATACCTTGATGATAATACTTCCTTCTTCTTTGATCAGTGGAATTTCTTCGATAACAATTGATGAAATACCATCAGAAAAATTCACACAAAACTTTGAAGATAATAACACAATTTTAGTAATCAATGAAATTCCTCCTTATGCAAAATCAATTACAATGAAAGGAACTACAATAATCCCAGAATTTCATGAGTTTGCATTACTAACTCTAATGCTATCTTTTGTTGCTGCTATTTTCATCTCCAAAAAAATCAAAACTAGAACTTTAACAGAACTAAAAATTAAAAATTTTTAAAAATTAGAATGATAAATTCTACAAAATTTAAAATGGAATTTTAAATTCGATTAACGTTAATTTTTCAAGTAATCAGTTAATTACTGGAACAAATTAACAATTCTATGAAAGTAGCTATAGTGTATAATAAAAAGAGAATTGATGAAAATGACGTCATTAACATTTTTGGGATGATAACAAAAGAACACTATAGTGAAAAAACAGTAGAAAAAGTAGCAAAATCCCTTGAAAAGGGAGGGCATTCTGTAAAGATCATTGAAGGTGGAATGAATTTCATTGAAGAAATGAAAGATTTCATGCCTAGAGTAGTTTCCGGGGAAAGACCTGGAATGGTCTTTAACATGGCTTACGGAATCCAAGGCCAAAACAGGTATACTCATGTCCCTGCAATGCTTGAAATGCTTGGAATTCCATATGTTGGATCTGGTCCTGAAGCTCATTCTGTCGTACAAGATAAAGTAATGACAAAAATTGTATTGCAAAAAAATAATATTCCTACCCCTGGATTTTGGGTCTTTTCAACACCTGAGGATAAATTTGATGATTTAATTTTTCCAGTTATTGTAAAACCAAAAATGGAATCAACTTCTATGGGAATGGAAGTTGTAGACAATTGGGATGATCTTAGAGAGGCTGTTGCAAAACAAATTGAAAAGTTTTCTCAAGATATTTTGGTAGAGCAATTCATTCCAGGAAGAGAATTTGCGGTTGGGCTTTTAGGAAATGGAACTCATGTTGAGATATTACCAATAGTTGAAATTGATCTCAAAGGTGATCCAAATAAAATTCAAACAATATCTGATAAAAAATCTACCCCACTAGATAAAATTTGTCCAGCAAAATTGACAGAACAACAAGAAAAAGAAATTAAAAAAATATCTTTAGAATCTTTTAAAAAATTAGGACTAAATGATTTTGCAAGGGTTGACTTTAGAATGGACAAAAATGGAAATGTTTACATTTTAGAATTAAATTCTATGGCAAGTCTTGGAGTTACTGGATCTTATGTACATGCTGCAAAAGCTGCTGGACACTCCTATGATTCGTTGATAAACAAAATTTTAGACACTGCAATTATGAGATATTTTGGAGAATCACATCTTCATCTTAATGAAGAGTCTTTAGAAAATCTAGATTCTCAACCTATCAGGACAGTGGTTAGAAGTTACATACGAAGCCATCAAACAAATAATGAAACATTACTTGAACAAATTGTTAACGTGAACTCTAGTGTTCATAATATTGAAGAAGTAAACAAACTAGGAAGAATAATCTCAAAAAGACTTGAACATTTAGGATTTAAGGTAAATGAAACACAAGAGTTCGATGTTGGAAACATCCTATATTTTACGAATCATGAATCAAATTCAAATGACATTCTTCTTCTTTCTCATCTTGACACATGGTATGATAACAGAGATTTTACACCATTTTATCGCGTAGGAAACAAGCTATATGGCTCAGGAATCGCTGAAAGTAAAGGTGGATTCGTAGTTATGTTATCTGCTTTACAAGCTCTTAGATATTCTAGAAAACTAAAAAAAATAAAAATTGGAATTTTATTAATTTCGGATGACTCTCATGGAGGCAGATACAGCAAAAAATTAGTTCATAATATTTCTAATAATTCCAATTATGTTGTTGATTTGAAATGGGGAACTACAAATGGCGGCATAGCAACATCGTGTTCTGGTGTAACCAGATATCACATAGATATGGTTCATGTTAGAAGACCAGACGAAACTATAAAAGAAGTAATTCCAGATATGTGCAGAAAAGTAATAGCATTTAAGAAAATATCATATGATTATCCTGATGCAAGAATCACCATTCCTGACTTTTCAGCGAGCACTTCATTAGGTAGATCTCCAGAATATGGAAAATTATCGCTAGAATCAAGATATACAAGTGTTGATCAGGGAAAAAAATTTGATTCTGAAATTAGAAAGATTGCAAAAACTAAAAGCACATCTAAACTTGATATTCACGTCGCTAAACAAGTTACACGAGACCCGGTTCAAAAGACACAAAATATTGAAAAATTCTTTGAAACAATTCAAAAACTAGCCAAACAAGCTGAAATAAAGATTAATGAATTTCACCGTTATGCTTCTTCAAGTCTCAATGATGTAAACAACAATAAGCCAATGATTGGCTCTATGGGTCCTATAGGTGCAGATTATAGAACACCAAATGAACATATTTTACGTGACAGTTTAGTTGAAAGAGGAATACTCTTAGCCCTTACAATAAATAAATGTCCTCAGCTTGTAGATGAGGCAAATAAAATATGAACATAGAAAAAATAGAAAATTCTTTTTCAGCTACTCTTGACCACAAATGCGCCATCTCAAAAAATGGTATGGTGTCCAGTGCTTTCCCTGATGCCACCAAGGCAGGAGTTGACATGCTCAAAAAAGGTGGAAATGCAGTAGATGCAGCTTGTTCTACAGCCTTAGCTCTGGGAGTATGTGAACCTCAGGCATCTGGAATAGGGGGTCAGTCAATGGTAATTTTACATATTAACGGAAAAACCATAGCACTAGATGGATCTAGTAGATCACCCTCTCTTGTCCATTCATCTATTTTTCAAAAGAAAAAACCAAGATTGTTAGGATACAAAGCAACCACAGTTCCTAGCACACTAGCTGTTATAGGATATATGCATAAAACATATGGTAGATTAGAATGGCAAAAAATTATCCAACCAGCTATCCGAATTGCAAAGCACGGTTATAAAATTACCAAACTTCAACATGAATTACAAACTAGAGAATTAGATAATTTCATGAAAGTAAATTCAAAGTCAGGAGCTAAATACTTTCTCAAAGATGGGCAAACACCATATGAAATCGGAGACAAATTTATTCAAGAAGATCTGAGAAATACTCTACAAATCATTTCAGCAAATGGATATGCCAGTTTTTATCATGGAGAGATTGCAAAAAAAATTCATGATGATATGAAAAAACACAAAGGGCTAATACAAAATGAAGATTTATCCTTTATTCCAGAACCCATTGAAAGAAATCCCATTGGAAGGTATTATAGAGGAATTTACATTCTTACATTACCTCCACCAGCTGCAGGACGAACACTACTTCTTACATTAATGATGTTAAATCACCTCCCTTCAAAATTTTTAAGAAGTTCAAAACCCGAATCTTACCATTTTGTAGCTGAAACATTTAGAAAAGCATTATTTCATAGAATACAAAGACCATTCAATCCTCATACATATCATCATACGCCAGATAATGTACACTTATCTCGTAGCTTTGCAAAACAAATGGCTGAATCTATTCATAATTCTATGGATGCTACACTTCCAATGACTGATCCAGAATTTGGTGGGGAAGATACAACTCATCTTTCAGTGATGGATAATGAAGGAAATGCAGTGGGAATAACTCAATCTATTGAGCTTGCATATGGATCAAAGGCAGCTGCAGAAGGTCTTGGATTTTTGTATAACAATTACATGTCTGCCTTTGAATTTACAAATCCAAATCATCCATATTTTATTAGACCAAATGGAATACCGTGGACATCGGTTTCTCCGGCTTGTATTTTTCATGATAAAAAATTATGGATGATAATTGGAAGTCCTGGAAGTCAGAGGATTTTTTCCGCAGTAAGTCATTTTTTATCAAGGATGGTGGATGGCGAATTATCTATGACTGAAGCAATACAAAGACCAAGATTTCATTGTTCCATTGGTGGTACTATTAGTTATGAAGAAGGAGGATTTAATGAAAAAACTTTGCATTATCTCAAAAGTATGGGTTATACAGTATCAAAAAAGGAAAAATTATCATTTTATCATGGAGCTATACATGCCGTACTTAAACGACAAACTGGAGATGGATTTCAAGGTGTTGCAGAAATTAGACGTGATGGTATAGCTGCGGGATTAAATTGAGCAAACTACCAATTTTGTTATCCATTCCTCATGGTGGAACAAAGAGACCAAAAGAACTAGAAAGGCATTTGTGTATTACTGACAAAGACCAATTTGATGATTCTGATCCTTTTGTAATAGAGATTTACAATTTAGGAAATAAAGTAGAGAGCGTTATTTCAAGTGAAATTGCAAGGGCATATGTTGATCTTAATAGATCGATACAGGATCTTCCACCTCAAAATCCAGATGGACTAATTAAAAGCACAACATGTTATCAGAAAAAAATTTACATTAAAGGAAAAGAACCTGATGAATCACTCACAAAAAAATTAATTCAATTATACTATCTTCCATATCATAGATTAATACAAAAAAGTTTCAGAGAACTGGATTTGCAGCTTTGTTTGGACTGCCACTCCATGGCATCACACGCACCAAATATTTCACCAGATGGAAAAAATAAAGAGAGGCCTCTTTTTTGTCTTTCAAATCAAAATGGTAAATCATCATCCAATAAAATGATTGAACTTCTAGCTGATTGCATATCAGAGTCATTTCAAATTAACCGAAACCAAATTCTGCTCAACGACCCATTCCTTGGTGGATATATTACCAAAACTTATGGAAATAATCCCATTCCATGGATTCAAATTGAAATGAACAGAAAATTGTACTTGACTGATCCTTGGTTTGATAAAGATTCTCTCACATTAAAGCAATCTCATTCAAAAAAATTGAATAAACAATTTGAAGAATCTTTGAATTTATTTTTCTCCAAAATTAACTCCTAACGATTACGCAATTAGAAATTTTTGAGTATTTCCGCAGTAAGTCATGTTTCCAAACTAAAAATAGATAGATTTGCGAAATACCTACCATTCTTATAATTGAGAAAATCTACTAAATTATGTCAGAAGACAGAAAAATGTACAAATGTACTTGTGCAGATTGCGGCAAAGAATCTGAGGTTCCTTTTGAACCAAAACCAGGAAGACCAGTATATTGCCGAGAATGTTTACCAAAACATCGAAGTAGAAGTTTTTAGTAGTTTTGTTTAATTAATTTTGAACTCAATTATCTATAGATATTCTCATTTTCTTTTTTTATTTTAGGAATCTATGACTAGAGATACATAGCCAGTTTAAATTAGACGCAAAACCTTACTATGTATGTTAAACAGCGTAAATGATACAATTTTCATTGGTAAAAAACCATTAATGACTTATGTTACTTCGGCAATAATTCAACTATCTGAATTAAATTCAATTAAAATTAAAGCTAGAGGATCAAGCATTGGATTAGCAGTTGATGTTTCACAAATACTATTACGAAAAACAAACATCTTTGAGATTGCTGATGTAAAAATTGATTCTGAATCTCTTGAATCTTTGGATGGAAAAAAAAGAAATGTTTCAACAATTGAAATTCAAATATCAAGGTTAAGGAAATAAAATTGATATATCTATTAATGGAAAAATCAAATGGTTCCAAATAATTTAAGAAATAAAACCACTTGTATTAGATGCGGAAAAAATTCTTTGTTAACTGATGCAGATACAGGAGAGCAGTTTTGTTCAAAATGTGGATTTGTTATATCAGAAAAATCTCAAGAGTCAGGACCAGAATGGAGATCTTTTAGAAAAGAAGGTGGTTCAGATCCAGCTAGGACTGGTGCTCCATCATCACTTACAATTCATGACAGAGGACTGTCTACGGTTATCAATCCATTTAACAAGGATGCTTCAGGAAAACCACTCTCTACATCTATGAAAAGTACAATAGAACGACTTAGAACTTGGGATAGTAGAAGCCAAGTTCATAAAACTGCTGATAGAAATCTTCGAGAGGCTTTAAGTGAATTAAACAAGCTGAAAGATAAAATTGCAATTCCAGCTAATGTTATGGAAAAGGCTGCATATATTTACAGAAAAGCTTTAGAAAAAAAACTTGTTCGTGGAAGATCAATCTCCGGAATGATTGCTGCCGCACTTTATGCTGCCTGTCGAGATAGTGAAACGCCCAGAACTCTCAAAGATATCGCAGATGCTGCCAATGTTAAAAGAAAAGATATTGCAAGATGCTACAGGTTGCTGTATCACGAATTAGAATTGAAGATGCCAGTTGTAGATTCAATCCAATGTATAGCTAGAATATCAAGTAAATTAGAGATTACAGAAAAAACCAAAAGATATGCAATCCAAGTTCTAAAAGATGCTCAAGAAAGTAAAGAATCTGCTGGAAAATCGCCCATGGGTTTAGCTGCAACTGCTTTGTATCTTTCTTGTGTTAAAAATGGGGTTTCCATTACTCAAAGGGATCTTGCTGAGGCTGCAGGTGTTACAGAAGTTACTATTAGAAATAGATACAAGGGATTAAAAGCTGAACAATACGTAGCCAAATAATTTATTTAATATTCAAAATTTTTATTCTGACTTTTAATTATAATTTCAAAATTTTTAAAAGGTTATCAAAATTTGTTCTAGATTTTTCTTTTTTGTAAATTCTTAATGATTCAATTATTTTTTCTTTTGATGGATTTTTGTAAATTTTTTGTACTTTTCTTTCTAATCCTGAGCCAATAAAAATTGCTTGAGTAATTGAAGTGACATTAGAGGCTTTTCTCTTCGTACTAGAACTCTCAAAATCAATTAAAGTGGATTTTTTGTTTCCAACTATAACATGTTTAGAAATACTACTCAACTCACCATGATCAAATCCAATTTGATCTAATCTAAAACAATCTTCCAAAATTTCTTTAACGACAGTTTTTAATTTTTTAGAGCGACCTTGTCCTTTTAGAGAATCAATCCACTTACCAATTTTTTCCCCTTCTACATACTCCATAACAACAAAATTTTTGCTGTAATCAAAAAGTTTTGGACCAACATTTACCGAATTAACTAATTTAAGAAATTTTGCTTCACTTTTCATTTCAGACCTTTGAGAATCAAGCCTTCTAATTTTTAATGCAACAGTGTTATTTCCCCTTTTAGCCAATACTACAATACCGACATAACCTTTCCCTAAAATTTCCAATTTCCCAATTGTTGTAGGTCCTGTAAATGCAATTGATTTAATTTTCAATTTTTCAAGTTCTCCTATTCTTGAATTGAGGTTTCGTTTGGAACATTTTGGAAAGCCAAGAATATTGGAATATGGTTCTTCAACAAATTTTTTAATTGAAATAAATGAAGGTTGCATCGGTTGAGGTTAGATCACTTGTTACCTCTTTAATGGATTTGGGTAAATTTTTTGTGCCTAAAAATACTTTAAATCCTTTCTTGATATCTTCATGCAGGCCTTTTGGGATCGCCATATGAAAATTGGTTTTCAAAAAATTCGAGGTGAAATTTAAAATTTCATAATCATTTCTTTTCTCTAAAGAAACAATTTTTCTTTCAGAGTTTACCCACATTAATTTTGTTTTTTTAATATTTTTGGCAATAAAGCTTTGACAATCTTTTTCTCTGAAAAAATCTGGTCCTACCTTAGAATATTTTTCTGGAATTGTTCTAGATTCTAATAAGAAGATTAGAAAGGCTTCTTTTTTTTCATCAGTATAAGCTGTATTTCGTAAAACCTTGAATCCCCCTAACTCCAATTGAGTCTTTAAAGAATTGCTAGCTCTTTTTATTTGACCCCATATAATATCGGGACTTCTAATACTAAAATCAAATTTTACAACCAAAATATTTTCTAGATTACTTTTAGAGGTTTTAGGTTTGCTTGAAAGAAAAAATTTCTTTGAGGGGTGATTTTGGAATGCTCTGCATCTCAAAATAAATTTTCCAATGTTTTCTTCTGAGATTGCTGCTGCAAGATTTCTATTACTGTCTATTGGATCAATAATCACAATTGAAGTATCAAATTTTTTAGAAGTAATTCCAATAACTTCATTTTCTTGAATTTTCGAAATAAATTTAACAACGTTTTCAAAATTTTCAAAATTTAGTATTAATACTTCTGAAACATATCCACTAAATCCCTGTTTTGCCATTTCAGCTCCATAAATTCCAGCAGATTGAAGAAATGTTTTGAGTAATCTTACTTCATTTCGCATTTTAGGTGTAAGAGCCTTTTTCATATGTAAAGTATGAAAAGGAGATCTATCTGCTGCACTTTTCCAATATCCTAAATCTACATCATAACAAGGAACTATATTGATTTTTGAAGCTTTGATCTTGGCTTCAACATAGGGATGTTCAGAATATCTAACGTATGGATTATGACCTTTCATTGAGTCAAATCCTATTTTTTTTGAAATTTCTACAAATTTTTCTTCAGATACATTTTTTTTAAATTTAATGAAAATATCTATATCTGCATTTTTTGAAAGCCAAGTTCCTTTCGCAAAAGATCCACCGTATTCTAAGTTTACAACTTCAGGATAATTTTTTAATTGAGTTTTAACCAAACTGAACGCGATATTGGCAATTTCATTCTTTAAGTTTTCTTGAGTTTTACTAGGAATTACAGTTTTTTTAATTTCAAAAATTATTTTTTTCATATTGCTCTAATCACCTCTATATCCGAGTACAGTGGACCTTGTGGAGTAAGAATGCTTTGTTTGAGCTTGATGGTGGAAATCAGTTGAGATCCAAAATCATTAAACTCAAATTTTTTCAATTCTTTACTTACATTGTTAACCTTGTTTTTAATTCTAAACACTGTAATGTGAGATTTGAATGGTTTATCCTGAGAGAACCCTAATGGCAATAACACTTTTTCAACCTTGCTAGCTAATTGTTTTAAGAAATTTCCACCATCCGCATCCACTCCTATCCAAATAACTCTAGGAGATCTAATACTAGGAAAAGCTCCCACTCCTTGAAAATTTATTTTAAATTTTGAAAATTCTATTGATTTTAAGGCATGACGAATTTTTTCAACATTGTCTTCTGAAGTTTCACCCAAGAATTGTAATGTAAAATGTAAATTTTGAGGTAAAACTGGTTTTGCTTTAATCTTAATCTTGGATTGAAAATCCAAAATAGCACTAATAACATTGTCTTCTAAAATTTCTACAGCTACGAAAACTCGCATCATAACATTTTTTGAAGTATGTTTATAATAATTTCCGGTAACTTCATAGAACACCAAATTTTTCAAAAATTAATGACAAAACTAATAGTCTGTCTAACAGGCATGCCTGGCGCTGGAAAATCTACGATAGCAGATGGACTAAGATCTAAAGGCTATGAAGTAATCAACATGGGAAATGCAGTTAGAAATGAAGCAAAAAAACGAAATCTAGAACCTACCGGACCCAATCTTGGAAAATTAATGTTAGAATTAAGGGAAAAAAGTGGCCCTGGTGCCATTGCAGAGTTAGTACAAACAGAAATTGAAAATTCAAAATCTAATGTCATTATTATTGATGGAATAAGATCATATCCTGAAATTGAAGTTTTAAAAAAATATGGAACAGTTAAACTTTTAGCTATCCATGCATCTACGAACACACGATTCGAATTTTTACAACAACGAGGCAGATCTGATGATCCTCAAACTAAAGAAAATTTTCAAGAAAGAGATGACAGGGAATTAAATGTAGGAATTAGTAATCCAATAGCATTATCTGATGATGCAATTTCAAACAATAATCTCTCAAAAGAAGAATTAATTGAGTTGTCTTTCAAAAAAATTAAAGAATGGATAAAATGAATACTCCTTCTGTAAAATGTAAAATTGAAATCTTATGTGCTGTTAACCCTTCTGAAGATCGTAAAAAAGTTGAATCTTCAATATTGAATATATTTTCTCCTTGTGAAATTAATAATGAAAAATTTTCTATAAACGCTAAATCAAGCAATCTAAATTCCTTAGAAAAAGTTCAAGATTCTATTCATTCAATGCAATCCCAAAGAATCTATAGAAGAACTCTAGAAAAAAATACGGAGAATAATTCTTCATGGTTTTATCTTAACAAACAGGCTGCTTTTGTAAATAAAGTTGCAATATGTGAAGAATCTGATGAATCCCCATTAGGACCTATAAAAGTAATTTTAACTTCAACAAACTTGGATAGAATAATCACCTGGCTAACTTTTGAGGAAAGTTTTAGCTAACTAAATTCTGTATATTTTCAATTATTTTTAATTTAGTGATTAAAAAATCATTTACTCAATTACAAGAATGCTTTTAAAATTGGGAATTTTAGGTGTGATTCTAATAATTGGGGGAATAGTTTTTTCATCAGAAATTCAAGAATTTTTTCCAAACACAAGTACTAATGGAGTTAATTCTGTAAAATCAGATGTTAAAATTTTAACATCAAAATCAATTGAATCTGTTGAAGATAAAATCGAATTATCAATGAAAAAAACTGGATCAAAACTAATTGAAATTAAACAAAATTCTTCTGAATATATTGAAGAAAAAATATCAGATAAAATTTCTTTTCTAAATTCTAGCAAATAATCAAAGATATGACATTTCCTATTTTTTTAAAATAGAAATTAATTGTGGTAAAGCCATTGCTGAAGTTGACCTAATTGATAGATCCATATCTGGAGTCATTATGGTCTTTTCTGGATTAATTTCAATTAGAAGAGAAGTATTTTGTTTTGCATAAATTGGCAAAGTATTGGCAGGAGATACTACCAATGAAGTACCAACAATGAACATTAGATCACATGTACTTGCATGAATAATTGCTTCTTCCCATACTGTTTGTGGTAAACCTTCACCAAACCACACTACATCAGGCCTCAAAATATTTCCACATTTACACAATGGCGGAATATTAGAAAATTCAAATAAATTTTCATTTTTGAAATCACATACAGAACATTTTATTTTTATTATACTTCCATGCAATTCTAGGACATTGGTACTTCCCGCTTTTTGATGTAACCCATCAATATTTTGAGTAAGTACTATTACTTCCATAAATTTTTCAAGTTCTGCTATGGCTTTATGTCCAAGATTTGGTTCTGCTTGAAAAATATTATTTCTTCTTTCATTATACCATTCCCAAACAAGTTTTGGATTTTCATAAAAAGCGTCAATTGAAGCCAATTTCATGGCATCATAATTTCTCCATAATCCATCTTTCCCTCTAAATGTAGGAATTCCACTTTCTTGAGAAATTCCAGCACCAGTAACAAAAACTATTTTTTTTGCATTTCTTATATGGTCTTCAATTAAGTTGAACATTTCACTTGATTTCAACTTCCAAGAGATCTTTTGAAGTAATTACAGATTCATGAATTCTATTTGCCTCTTCAAGATGCTGTCTTTCATCTTTATATCTGGCAGAAAAATGAGTTAGAATTAAGTTTTTTACATTTGCATTTTTAGCCAATAAAGCAGCTTGTTTTGCTGTTGAATGACATGTTTCCATAGCCTTTTCTTTTATCTCATCTAGAAATGTTGAATCAAAAACCAAATAATCACAGCTCTCAAAAAATTTTTCAAGCTCTCTAGTTGGCATAGTGTCACCAGAAATCCCAATTTTTTTCCCTGGTCTTTTTTCTCCCAATACTTGGTCAGGTCTTAAAACTTTTCCATCAATCTCAATTTCTTCTCCGTTTTGTAGCTTATTCCATAAATGCCCTTCTGGTATTCCTAACTCTCTAGCTTTTTCTAAATTAAATCTTCCAGGCTTATCTTTTTCTTCAAATTTATATGAAAATGCAGGAATTGAGTGACTAGCTTTACAAACATAAATTGAATAAAATTTTGTTTCTAAAATTTTTCCTTCTGTAATAATTGAAATTAATATTGGAAATGACAAACCAAAATTTAAAATTTTGATGTTTGCTGAAATAAATTCATCTATTCCTTTTGGTCCATAAATCTCCAGAGTTTCTGTTCTATGTTGCATTGTCATAGTTTGAAGAAGACCTAAAATTCCAATACAATGGTCTCCATGCATATGTGTAACAAAAATCTTCATTTTTTTATTCCATCCTAAACCAGACTTGAGATATGAAATTTGAGCAGATTCCCCTGCATCAAACATTAAGATTTCACCTTCTCTTTCAAGACAAATACATGATAATCCTCGATTTTCAGTAGGTTGAGCTGCTGATGTGCCCAAGAAAACTAATTTCATTTTATTAAAATTGTCCTTGTCAAGCTTTTATGCCTATAGATATCATATGTTTTCGAAGGATTCATCCCTAATTGATTTTCAAAGCCTTTTTTGCACATTATGGCAATTTTCTTCCGTCTAGGTAGCATTGATACAAATTTTTTAATTAAATCCTGCGGATTTTCTGATGACTTTGAGGCTGTACCATAGGGAAGATCAGTAACAATTGCATCAAACTTATCTTTCATAGTTGTAAACTTGCTGAAATCTCCTTTGATTATTTTAGAATTGAATCCATTGACAATCAAATTTTGTTTAGTAATATCACACATTTTTTCATCAAAATCTACTCCTATAGCTTTAATTCCCATAGACTCAGCTTCTAAAAGGGTAGTTCCTGTTCCACAAAAAGGATCACATACTGTTTCGCCTTCTTTTAATCCAATTAAATTTATCATGACTCTAGCCAACTTCCAATCCAATTCATGTGGATGTTTTCTAATTTTTTTAGGTCTTGGTAAAATTTTTTCTGGTTTTGAAAAACCAAAAAAATTTTGTTGGCTAGTAAATATTAGATAAATAATAATGTCAGGATTTTCTAAATTGACTTTTGCCTGAGACAATTTTGAGATCATATCCCCCATCGAACTTTCTAACTCTTCAATGTCAAACTGCTTTGACGATAAATTAATAATTCTACAAGCAAATGTTTTTGCTTTTTTTAAAACCTCAAAGTTATCCTCTCCTTGAAACAAACCAGACATCTTACGCAAAATCTGACCTGATATCTTGACAAATGTTGCCCTTCTTGCAATTTTTTCCCAGTTTAAATTAGATTGAATAATTACTAAATTAGAAAATGATTTATATTTTGCAAATCTATCATATGTTTTTGCAATAGCAATAATTTCATCTTTAGCAATTTCCAAATTATCTTTTGATAAAACAAAAAAACTTTCTGGCATTATTTTATTGCCTTTACAATAGTATCTGCAATATCTACAACAGAGGTTTTACCTGGTATTGAATTTGTGCTAATAATTTTTGTAACTCCTGCATTTTTTATTTTTTTTTCTGCATTATTAATTAAAAGAGCATGTGTGCAAGCAACAAAAACTCGTTTACATTTTTGTTTCTTTAGAAATTCTGTTGCTTTAACAATACTTCCTCCAGTACTAATCATATCATCAACCAAAATCAAATCTCTTCCTTTCACGCCGTCAAGATTTTCATTTTTTATTTTGACTTTACCTGTTTTCCGATCACGAGATTTTTGCAATGCAATGTAATTCAAATTTGATTCCTTAGCAAATTTTTCAGCTCTTTCTTTTCCTCCTTGGTCTGGAGAAACAATAAGAGGATCTTTCATCTTCATTTTCTTAAAATATTTGACTAGGTCTGGAACAGCCGTCAAGTTTTCGGATTTTATTTTAAATTGTTTTAAACCAATTTTACTATGGATGTCTATTACAATTATCTTAGATAGACCAACTCCTTTGAACAGGCTTCCTAAGACCTTCATAGTTACAATTTCTCCAGGGAGAAACTCTCTATCTTGTCTAGCGTATCCCAAATATGGAATTACAGCAATCACTTCATTAGAATTTTCTTTTGCTTTTGAAATCATAGATAATAACTGAATAAGATTTGAATCAACAGGAGGATAAACTGATTGGATTACTATGGTTTTATTTTTTAAAAATTTTCCTTTAAGAGTAATTTTACTTTCTCCATCCGGAAAAACTTTTACTTCTGATTTTATGAGATTTGCTTTTATTTTTTTTGAAACTTTTCTAGCTAATTCCTCCGAAGAATTTCCTGCAATTATATTAATCAACAAACATTCGAAAATTAAAGGGATTCTTAAGTTTTGAGAAGAGTACTCTAATCTCCTTCTCCACGACCTATGTCTCCAAGTCCATACTCATCTATTACCTTATTTCGCTCCTTATCTTTTTGGTTAATCTCTTCGGACTCTCTTTTTTCATCTCCTTGATAGACTGTTCTAATAGGCCATGGAATTCTAATGTCATAATTCTTGAATTCTTCATACATGATCATTCTAAGATCGGTTTTAATTTTAAATTGAGCCCCATAATCTCTTACATAAACCCACATTGAAAAATCCAACGACGAATCATTGAATTCATTAAATCTTACAACAGGTTGGGTGATATCGACATGTAGATCTTTATCACAGCCACAACTTTTCATGTTTTTATCAAGATATGGGCATCTATTTTGTCTAACAATATGTCTTCCTTTTTCATCAACACTTTCTCTCATTGCTTTTTTTCCAACTTTAACTAAAATTGATGCAACTTGTTTTGGATTATTCAAATATGAAACCCCAACCTTTACTACAGCTGGAACCAGCTTGTTTTCTTTAGTAAAGTTAACAATTTGAGAACTAACTAATTGTCTAGTGGGTATAACTGCTATAGACTCATGTAATGCATCTCTAACATATGTGACTCTAGGCGTAATTTTATGGACATATCCGTTATATCCAGTATCTAGTTGAACTCTGTCACCCTCTTGAAATATTTTGTCTTTTCTTATTACTAGATAAGCAAAATAATTATGCATCGTGTCTTGTAGTGCAAGTCCTACTCCTATAGAAAATCCTCCAGTTGCTGTTGCTAATACAAATAAATCAACTCCCCACCATGCAACTACACCAAGAATTGTAGCTACAAAAATTCCAATAGGTAGAAACTGTTTGGCAGATTTTGGTGTACCCTCTCTTTTTTTTCCTGCATAACCTGGAGGTCTTGAACTTGGAATTATTGGTTCAAAATTATGTAGCCTTTTCTCTTCTCTCCAAACATCTATAGGAAAAATTTCTTCAGGCTTTGCTCCAGGTTTTAATTTTCTTCCAGATTGATTATTTCCAGTTACACAGTTTTCATAATATTTTTCATATTTTACCCTCTCTGATTTCTTCCATTCTTCAAATGGATTTTTGACTAACTTCTCATAACTTCCAATAGGATTTCCTTTGGTATCTCGAAACTGTTCAAGAAATTGTAAACCTTCTTTGGTTTTTAGATGATTCTGGAACTCTTCATCAGATATTTCTTCAGGAGTTATTTTTGGAGGAATCCATTTGTACAGTTTATGGAATAAATCTCCATCGTCATCTAAGAATCCACGAAAATCAAACCATGAATCAAAGTCTTCCTTTTCAAGAATTGATTTATCACGTTTTGTAAGTATTATTGGTACTAGATGAGATACTGTATAACCGATCACCAAAATATTGAAAGTGTTCAAGATTTTAGCAAAAGTGGCCTCTGGAGTTAATTCTCCACCAATTCCTACATCTTGACCAAAAAGAGCAAAGGTTTGGATATATGCATTAGTGGAGGAAATTAAAGCAATGGCAAAAAATGGTAAAATTGCCCTACGAATGAACCTCGATAAATGTGGCCTTTTATAGTAGATTTTCTGAGATCTTACCCAACCAGAAAACTTACTGTAGGCAGCAACTATAGCTATAATGCCTACAATCATTACCAGAAAACCAAGCTGTAGCGATTCTGAAGATGCTATTAATTGAGATACGCTCTCAAATTGTCCTACTGAAATTTGTGAAATATCCCCCTCTGCCATAATCTATCTTATTTAATTGAATACACAATCCCAAGGTTAAATCACCTTATCATAACTTATTGAAATTGAAATCAATTTTTTAAAACATATTTTTGTGCCTAGGACATATGCAACCTTTAACAATGGTAACGATGTATTGGACCTAATGACTTACCAGGAAACAGTTTGGAATGATTCTCCGTCTCTAAAATCTTATACGCTTGCAAATTTTCGTGAGATTCCTCACATCCAAAATTTATCTGAACAAAGCCAATTTGAAATCGAAGTAGTAGGAAATGTGTTGCCATTTAAAGTAAATAATTATGTAATTGAACAATTAATTGATTGGAAGAATATTCCAACTGATCCTATGTTTGTACTTACTTTTCCACAAAAGGATATGCTTAGACCTGAACATTTTGAAAAAATGTCAAAGACACTAAAAAATAATTCTGATAAAAAAGAAATTGCCCAAGTTGCAAATGAAATTCGATTACAACTTAATCCTCATCCAGCAGGACAGATGGAGCTAAATGTTCCTACTCTAAAAGATGGGACAAAACTTTACGGAATGCAGCACAAATACAAAGAAACCTGCTTGTTTTTCCCAAGCCAAAGTCAGACATGTCATGCTTATTGTAGTTTCTGTTTTAGATGGCCACAATTTGTAGGAATGGATGAAATGAAATTTGCAATGAAAGAAGGAGAACAGCTTGTGCAATATCTTTTTGAACATCCAGAAATTTCCGATGTATTATTTACAGGAGGAGATCCTATGATTATGAAAGCAAAAATATTTTCAAAATATATCGATATCTTGATTGAATCAAAACTCCCAAATTTAAAAACAATTAGAATTGGTACAAAATCACTCTCCTACTGGCCTTACAAATTCTTAACCGATGATGATTCTCAACTAATGTTAGATGTTTTTAAGAAGGTAAATCAAAACGGACTTCATCTTGCTTTTATGGCTCATTTTAACCATCTAACTGAACTTTCAACTGATTCAGTTAAACAAGCAATTCAAGCTGTTCGGTCCACAGGAGCTCAAATTCGAACCCAATCTCCACTACTTGCTCACATTAACGATGATTCAGACATGTGGGCAAAAATGTGGTCAAAACAGGTTCAACTGGGATGTATACCATATTACATGTTTGTTGTAAGAGATACTGGAGCTCAACACTACTTTGGAGTACCATTATCTAAAGCCCAAGAAATTTTTAGAAACGCCTACAAAAAAGTAAGTGGTCTTGCAAGAACTGTCAGGGGCCCCAGCATGTCGGCTACTCCTGGTAAGGTCCAAATGCTTGGAGTTACAAATGTAAATGATCAGAAAGTATTCGTTCTTCGCTTTTTACAAGGAAGAAATCCTGAATGGGTTCAAAGGCCATTTTTTGCAAAATATGATCCAGATGCTATTTGGTTAGATGAATTGAAACCTGCCTTTGATGAAAAATTTTTCTTTGAAGATGAAATGAATCAACTAAAAACCACAAAAATTTATGAAGACTATCCAGAATCTTAAGTTTTACCTTACCATATTAACAAAAGAATCTAACAAGCTAACATTAGTAAATTGGTTTTATGGTAAATTTAGTTGAATTCAGATCAAGCATTAAAAAAAATACACGATGAAAATGTTACATTTGTAAATCTTTGGTTCGTCGATATTTTTGGTGAATTACATAGACTTGGAATGCCAAGCTATGCCATTGATAAAAATAGCTTTGATAATGGATTAGAAAAATTAGATGCAAGCTCAATCGTTGGATTCAAATCTGTAAATAATTCTGATATGATTTTAAAACCAGATCCCAACTCCTTTAGAATTTTACCAAGTGATTATGATCAAGGAAATAGGAAAAATGCTATATTCTTTTGTGACCTTTACGAAGGAAATACCATAAATGAAGTAAGATATAACCGAGATTCCAGAGGAATAGCCCACAAAGCTTCAGAACATCTAAAGAATTTTGGATTAACCCACACTAATTGGGGTCCTGAGATAGAATTTTTTGTATTTGATACCATTAACGTTTACCCATCTCCATATGCTGCTACTCACTCGTATGGAGGTTCAGGATATTCAATTGAATCAAAGGAATCGCCATGGGCTAAAGGAAACGTTAGTACCGCAATCGATATCAAAGAGGGTTATTACCCATCTCAACCCAAAGATACTCTGGAAACTTTTAGAAAAGATGTATGTGATGATCTTTACAATCACTTTGGAATCAAAGTAGAAGCAGAACATCACGAAGTTGCAACTTCTGGTCAATGTGAAATTAATCTGGTTTACGATGAAATGATTGCAATGGCAGATAGTGTAGTTGCAGTAAAAAATATTGTCAAAGTAAAAGCAAAACGAAAAAACAAAGTTGCGACATTTATGCCAAAACCAATATTTGGAGATAATGCATCAGCGATGCACACTCATCAAAGTTTATGGAAAAATACTGAAAATGTAATGTTTGATCCTTCAGATGAGGTTGCACAAATGAGTCAAATAGGTAGATACTATATTGGAGGAATCTTAGAACATGCATCAGCACTTTGCGCCATTACAAACCCTACAACCAATTCATACAAACGACTTGTGCCAGGATTTGAAGCACCTGTAAATGTATGTTGGGGAATGGGAAATCGTTCAGCTGCAATTCGAGTACCAATGTATTACAGAAATCAAGAAAAAAGTAAAAGAATCGAGTATCGTGTACCAGATCCAACAGCAAACATCTATCTCCTTGAAGCTGCTTTATTATTGGCAGGACTAGATGGAATTAAAAATAAAATTGATCCAGGAGAACCTGTTGAAGAAAATGTCTATAAATTAAGCAGTGCAAAGAAAAGAGAATACAAAATTGGCTCTCTTCCAGTATCTCTAAAAGATGCACTTGATTCTTTAAAAAGTGACCAAAAATTTTTAGAAGAAGTTTTCACAAAAGATTTTCTAGACAAATATTGTGAACTAAAATACAAAGAATATACAGCATTTGCTCAAACTCCAACTGCTTGGGAAGTATCAATGTATGCTGATGCCTAAAATATTCAATTAGATCCAAAATTAGAAAAACGATACAACATTTTTAAGTTAAAAGCGAAAATTTTTCTTATTGAATTTCAAACTTTTTCTATTATCAATCTTGATAATTCCTGGATTTGGTATTGCTTTTGGGCATACTATAGATTCTGTTGATAATTATAGATTAGAAATTGGCTGGATGAATGAACCAGTTGTGTCGGGTGAAACTAATGGAATTGAGTTATTTGTTAGCCCTCTTGAGCCGGATTTAGACCTAAAAAACCAAATATTTCAAAACGGAGTTCCAGGTCTTGAGAAATCATTAAAGATGCAACTAGTTTTTCAAGATCATAAAATCACTTTACCATTAGAAGCAGATCATAACATTCCCGGAAAATACTATGCTTTTGTGAATCCAACAATATCTGGATATTATCAAGCCAATATCTTAGGAACAATTGGTGAATCCGCAGTAAGTCTTTCTATGCATCCTCCAAAAGTTGATGAAAGATCATACATTGAATTTCCAGAATCATCTGATTTAACATTGAATCAACTAATAGATGGACATACTGCAGTTGTTGGTGAAGTAAATTCCTTAAAAGAGTCAGTCTCAGAACTTGAAAAATCAAACATGCAACTGAATTTAGGCTTTGCGGGAACAATCATGGGAATAATTGCAATTGTGATTTCTATTATTGCACTTTTAAAATCTAAAAAATAACTATTTTCTCTTTTTACTGAAAAAATAAAAAATTGCTCCTGAAATAATGATTGCCAATCCAGCAAAAACTATCTCTATCTCAAACTGTAATGCCATATAAACAGAAATTCCCAATCCAAATAGAGGTAAAATAGGAAACTTTCCAATATTTAGTGGAACCTTGAATTTTCTCTCAATATCTGGTTCTGTATAGCGTAACACAATCACAGCCAAATTCACCGAAGCAAAAGTAATTACTATTGCAAAAACTGTAATGTTTGCTACAATTACTATATCCCCGATAAATGTAAATCCTATGGATGTTATCAAAATCACAAGAACAGCAACCCAAGGAGTTTTGGTTTTGAAATGAATTTTTTCAAGTGTTGATGGAAATACCTTTTCTCTTGCCATTCCATAAAAAATTCTTGAACCTGCAATCAATGTGATCAAAACAGTATTGGTTATTGCAAAAAGGGCAATTGAAGATAAAATTATGTGTGCTTCTGAGCCTAATCCTCTTTCTGCAACCATGGCCATAGGAGCAGATGAAGTAGCCAATTCCTCCCAATTTACTACTCGAACTACTGCCAAAGAAACTAGAATATACAAAATCCCTGATATTAAAACAGAGAGAATTATGGCTCTTGGAAGATTTTTTCTTGGATTTTTTACTTCTTCTGCAACATTTGCCATGTCTTCAAATCCAATAAAAGCAAAAAATATCAACACAAATGCAATAGCTATTCCAGTAAAACCAGATGGACTTTCAGTATAATTTACTGGTTCTGGATTAAGAACTGTAAAACCAATAATAATAATTAAAATTAATCCTCCTGCTTCTATTATTGTAAAAATAGTATTTGTCCATGCAGATTCCCTAATCCCGATAAAATTTACTAATGAAAGTATGCCCAATAGACCAATAGCTGAAATAATTATTGGAACTTTAAAGAATTCTGCAAAATATCCACCAAATCCTAAAGCTACTGTAGCTGCAGTAATAATAGAAGTAATAGCAGTAAGCCATCCTATAACAAAAGCAAAAAAATTATTCTTGAAAGCATTTTTAATAAAAACATATTCTGCAGCAGCTTTTGGAAATAATGAAGATAATTCTGCATAACTTAATCCAGCAAAAAGAGCAACTATAGAACCTAACACAAATGCGATCCAAACAGAATCTCCTGCAAAACCAACTGCTTCTCCAATTAATACATAGATTCCTGCTCCCAGAATAAGGCCCACTCCATACATCGTGAGTTGAAAAAGACCCATTCTTCTTTTTAGTTCAGACATACTATTCCCCCATTATTTGTAAAATTAATTCTCTATCTCTGCTTGTAGTATCTAATTCTAAAAATACAATTTGTTGCCAAGTTCCCAAACATAATTTTTTTCCAATAAATGGAATAGTCAATGATGGTCCTATCAATGAAGCCTTAACATGAGAATGACCATTACCATCATGCCACATTTTTTCATGTCCATAATTCAATTCTTTTGGGATTATTCTATTGAGCATTTCTGGGAAATCCTTGATTAAACCAGGCTCAAACTCGATAGTAATTATTGAACCTGTAGAACCTGAAACGAAAATAGTAACAATTCCATTAGAAATTTTTGATTGTTTAATAACTTCTATAATGTTATCAGTCAGATCAATCATATCGTTTTCACCTTTGGAACGAATTTTTATTGATGTGCTTGAAACTGTCAATTCTATATTATGGCAATTCTTGGAATATAATATACATCTAAATTATCAAACCTGACTCAATTGACGTGGTCTTTCAACTCGTTATCTTAGTAATGATTCCAATAATAATGGGAATAGTGATTGCTCCTACATTTGATCTTCCAAAAGAATCGGCGGAAGAAATTTCTTCTCAAAATGATACGTCTTGGGATATTCCTGACAGGAATTTCATTTATTTTTTCTTGATGTTAATCTGGTTATTTTTTCTAATTAGAATTTTAATCCAAATTAAAAAGGGCACTTTCAAAATCCAAAAAAGATTTTAATTCTTTGATTGTTCTAATACATTTCTTTGTATTTTAATTTCAATTGTTCATGTGCTGCAACTAAAGAAAATGCTTTTACAATATCGGTTTTGCTAATTAATCCAACCAATTTTTCTTTGGAATTTAATACTGGTATTCCACTAATTTTGTATTTTATCATTAAACTTGCAGCTTTTGCTAAATCCTCATCTTCTTTAATTGTGACCAGATTCTCCTCTAACAAATCGCTAACAGTAGCATTATCATTTGAAGGAACCAAATACTCTCTAGAATTCAAATTATTTTTTGTAAAAAAATCACTATTAGATAGCAATAGATTTGTAGAAATCAATCCAACCACTATTCCATTTTTATCAATTACCACTAATCTAGAAATTTTATTCTGGTCAATTAAATTTAATACTAGTTTTAATGAATCAGATTTTCTACATGTAACAATTTTTGTACTCATGAATTCATTAACAAGATATTTTCTTCCAAAAAGATTGGCATATGCCTTTACTAAATCCGTTCTTGAAACTATTCCAGAAAGATCTCCATTTTTATTAATAAGAATTATAGAGCCAATTTTCAAATTTTCCATTTTTGATGCACATTGATAAAAATCATTTTCGAGATCATCAGTAATTAAAACAATATTTTTTTCCATTACATGTTTAACTGGAATTTCGTTAATAGCTCTAGCTGTTTTATCTTCTTTTAGAAATCTATTGATATCACGTTCAGTAATGATTCCTAAAGGTTTGGTTCCTTCAGTAATTACAACTCGCTTTATCGAATTTAACTGCATTTTTTGTAAAGCTTCAAAAACAGATGAATCTTTATTTGCAGTTATTACCTTAGATGAAAAAAGTTTTTCCACAATTTTAAGATAAATTTTTTGATTTAAAATGCATCATTGATTCTCAAATCTGGTATCAATAAAAAGTAAAGAAATTAATTTTTAGGAAATATTTGGGACAACTTCAATTTCCACATTGCTTCCATTAAACGATGTAGCAATTGCTTTCACTTTACTCTTATAGAGAAAGTATTTTTTTCCATCATCGCTGATAGACCCTGAAATTCCTAAGAGTTTGTTGTCATGAAGAGTTTGTAGTCTTCTATATACTGTGCTTATTGGAATTTTTGTTTCAGCGCTTATCTCCATTGCTGATTTTGGTTTTTCCATTGCAATTTCCAATATTGAACGACAGTATTTGTCAGAAATTACTTCAAGAATTGCATCCTTTTGTGTGTCATCTTCAATCTTTCTTCCCGAAACTAATGCTTGCATGTTTATAATTACTCAACTTTGAATTTATTAGATCCGAGTACTCTGCATGGCACTGCACTAATTATCTTAGGTTCAAAATGCTTGTAAGAGTTTTAAATTGGGCCTATTTCATTAATGATATGTTGTTTGAAAATATTTTGGTCCCATTTGACCTATCTAGTCCCTCTAACAATGCATTTAAAGTTGCATTAGACATAGCCCAAAAATACAACTCGAAGATAACTCTTCTAACCTGTGTAGAGGGAGATGCTTGGCACCACAAATTTTATGATGCTAGGGCAGATTCTGAACTATTAAAAAAACAAAGCAAAACTGCCAAAAAGTATATGGAAAAGCTTGAAGATTCTGCAAATAAGGTTGGAGTCAAAATCAAATTACAGATTTTAAAATCTACATCTGTTGTTAAAGATATTACAACATTTGCAAAATCAAGAAAAATTGATCTGATTGTGATGAGCTCACATGGTAGAACAGGTCTTGATAAAATAATTCTTGGAAGTGTTGCTAACGGTGTGATTCAAAGATCTACAATTCCAGTTCTTTTAATTAAGTAACGAGATGAGATTTAGCTGATCTCCATAATAGGGAGTGGATTGGTTGGTTCTTCTCTTGCTTTTCTTTGTGCGTCAAATTCACTAGATGATATTGTTTTACTCAATCGTACTAAAGAAAAAGCCTTGGGTGAAGCATTAGATATTTCAAATGCAATACCAAAAAATTCAGATTATACAATTCATGGAACGGATGATTATTCAGAAATTAAGAACTCAAAGATAATTGTCATAACAGCAAGTGTGGGGGTTTATCTAAAAAATAGGAATGAGATGATAGGATCACAAGTACAAATGATTAAAGAAATTGGAAAAAAAATAAAATCAAACTGCAATTCCCCAATTATTTTAGTAATTTCAAATCCGGTAGATGTTCTAACATATTATTTCTTAAAGGAGACAAAATTTTCCCGTAATCAAGTTTTAGGAATAGCCTCAAGCTTGGATTCAAGTCGATTCAGGTATTTGATTTCAGAAAAAACTGGAGTCAAACAATCTCAGATATCTGACGCATATGTATTGGGAGAACATGGAGATTCAATGGTTCCAATATTTTCAAAAGTAAAAATTCAAGGAAAAAATGCATATGAAATACTAAATTCCAAAGAAAAAGAGGAGATTACACAAAAAACTAAAGATTATTGGAAATCTTTAAGAAATTTTAAAAGCAGATCTCAATTCGGTATCTCAAAAAAAACATTTGATGTCATCAAATCTATCGTTCAAAATAAACCCATATCAATCCCAGCGTCAGTTTTGCTAAATGGAGAATATGGAGAAAAAGATGTTTGTATGGGTGTCCCGACCACTATTGAATCAAAAGGATTAGCTGAAATTCATAAATGGGAAATTGATAACCTTGAAGAAGAATTGCTGAAATTATCAGCACAAACAATTCGCAATAATATCGGTTCAATATGAAAATTAAATCAGAAAATTAAGGCCATATCCCACTAAATATGCTACAGATGCTGCAATGCCACCAATAATAAGAGTATAAATCCCAGATCTGATTTTTGATCGCTTTACGATTTGTCCTTTAATAATTCCAACAATAAAAAAGGCTGAAACAACAAAAATTATTGAGTAAAAAAATGCCTCAGAATTTGGATCAACCCCCATTGCAATAAATATCATAAACGGAATAAGTGGAATTAAACCAATTAGATTGAATCCCAAAAATGTACTAACGGAACTATCTAGAGGTTTTTTGTCATCTTCTATCAACCCCAACTCTTCTTTCATCATTGTATCTATCCATACTTTTCTCCTAGAGGTAATTATCCGAACTACCTCTTCTAATAATTCATCCTTGAATCCTTTTTTAGAATAAATTTCTTTAATCTCTTCTTTTTCTTGTTCTGCTAAATTATCAATTTCCCATTCTTCTTGCTTTTTTTTCATTTGGATGTATTCACTTCTAGCCCTTGAAGCTTGATAATTTGCCGCTGCCATTGAAAATCCATCAGCAAACAGGTTTGCAAAACCCAAAATTAGAATTATGCCTGGAGATAATGATGCACCTACCACTCCTGCTACAATTGCAAAGGTGGTTACAGCTCCATCTATTGAACCATAAATAAAATCATCAAAATGCCATTTCATATTTTTTAATACCAAGATTCATTGTTTTAATGTATTAAAAATTCCTAATTAGCAATAGCTCTTACAATATCGGTTTTGCTAATGATCCCAGCTATAGATCCGTTTCCATCTAAAACCACCAGACCACTAATATTATTTTTTAAAATTAAATCACAAGCTTTTGTTAAACTCTCATTAAATTTAATTGAAATTATACCTTTTGTCATGACTTCTCTTGCTAAAGAAATGTCTCCAAAACCTTCTTCCGAAAGGAACCCTTTTCTAATCTGGTCAGAAATTGTAAATCCTGAATCGTCTTCTTCACTTCCTAATTCGACAGATATTCTAAAAAGGTCTCTGAATGAGACAATTCCTACTGGTTTTTCATTTTGATCTTTTACTATTATTCTTGATACTTTTTTCTCTAACATTTTTTTTACAACTTTGAATAACGGTGCTGCAGAATGAGTATAGACATTTTCATGTGTCATGTAATCAACTACTTTTTTATCTTCAGGATTTTTCAAATAATATCTGACTAGGTCAGTTTTGGTAAATATGCCTTTGATATTATCCTGTGATCCAACAGTAAGAGAACTAACTCCTTTCTCTAACATCATTTTTGCAGATTCCTGCGGTGTCAATTCTTCCTTTACAAACACAATGGGTTTCATAATCCTGCTAATTGGAATATCATCCAATCCCTGCTTAGTTGTTTCAGAAAAAAGAAATAATCCTATATCTTTTTCAGTAATTATTCCTATTGGCTTTCCAGATTCTACAACAATCAGTCTACTGAGTTTAGATTCAAGTAATTTTTTTATAACATCAGATATAGTTGAGTTTTTTAAAATTGTGATGGGCTTGTTACTAATTTCATTTATTGACAATATTTTACCCTTCTTTGATTTCTATAAAAGGATAAAATATAATTTTCAGTTGTGAATATAATTCCAACATTTTATGATATTTACTTACAAATTTGAAAATCATACTCTTTTTATATATTTGATGAAATAACAGAGCAATTATGGCAAAATTCAAAAAAATACTAGTTCCAGTAGATGGGTCCCCTAATGCAACTAGAGGATTAGATCGGGCTATTGAAATTGCAAAAGAAAGCAATGCCGAAATAACTGGATTTTATGTATTCCATTTGCCACTATTAGCTGGTGTAAAGTATACCCAAAAAATGAAAGATGAAGCACAAGATAAAGCTGTAAAGGCAATAGGACCTGCTATGAAACGTGCCGAACAAGCAGGTGCTTCATTCAAGTATAAAACAGGTGGGGGTCATACTGGCTCTGAAATTGTCAAATTTGCTGAAAAAGGAAAATATGACATGATTGTGATTGGAGCTAGAGGAGTAGGTGGTGCTAAAGAAACCTTTCTTGGAAGTACTTCCAACTATGTAATGCATAAAACAAAGATTCCAGTTTTAGTAGTGAAATGATCCTGTGGGAAATCCCACAATTTTTCTAAAAATCAAACTCGGATTTTTTAATATTCTAATTTTAATTTGGTGGAACAATGAATATTTATGAATAAAAGAATTAACAATTTTTTAAATATTTGGATAAAATTTAAGAAAAATATGGACAAATATTAATATTTTAAATAGAACAGCTTAAATTTTATTTTCTTCATATGATGATGACGAGGACTATCATACCCACCGAAATTCAAAATTAATTTTGAGGAGGTGAGCAGATAGAAAAAGGAAAACAGGAAAAAGATGGAAGCATCTTAATTTCAAGAGAAGTTTTCCGTATATCCTCGTTCTTCTATTTCGTAATAAATTATTTAAATAAAAAACTACAATTTTCTCTCGGCATCCTTCATATTTTGTAGAATAGTCGATAGAAGTATAGATGATAAGAAATTCTAAAAAATAGGTGGGATGAGATGGTAGAAAGTAACTATGACATTTTAGGAATACCTGAAGATTCCACAGAGAGAGAAGTTCGAGATGGTTTTAGGCGTCTGGCACTACAATTTCATTCCGATAAAGGAGGAGATAATGAACAATTTATTAAAATTAAACAAGCCTATGAAGACCTAAAAATTGGGAAAAAATACCCTGATACAGATATCGAAAAACTAAGAAAATCACGAGTATTTTCCGGTGATTCTGAAGAAGACGTACGAAGAAGAAACAAAATTTTAGGACAGGAATTATCAAAAGAAATGCAAACAGCTCAAGAATGGGCTGCTGCATTGAACAGATCTAATTCAACAGCTACTCGATTGTTTGGATCAAAAACTCTCGGAGAAATAGAACTTGAAAGAAAAGCCAATGGAGCCCTTTCAATCAAAGGAAATTTCATGGCTGGCAAGTTTACCTATGATGGACCTATTATAATGCAAGGAAATATTACAAGTCCTTCGTGGACCAAAGAATTCAATACAATAATCCACATTACCAAAGGAGATTTCAAGTTCATTGATCCAATAGAAAATAAATACAAAATTGATAATGGTGCACAAATTTTGGTAGACGATGGTAATGCTGTAGTAGGAAATATTTTTGGCAGAAAATATAAAGTTCAAGATCCAGAAGGTAGAGTTGGAATATATCAAACACATGAACACAGAACTCAAATTTTAGCTCCTAAAGGAAAAATCATAGCCGAAAATGTTGCAAATACAGTTTTTCTTGAAGCAGATACAATCATAGCTCTGAATCTTGAGGATGATGTAATATTACGAGGGAGAGAAATTTTACTTTACGGGAGTAAAGTAACATACGATGTCATTATTGAACTAAAAAGAGATGGAATCATCAGGTTTTTTGAAAATTTTTCTGTGCAAGGGATAAGTAATGATACAAAAATTAGACTTGAAGATGGTAAAGAAATTAGATTATTTGATATTAAAACTAAAAAAATTAAAGATCTAGCTGATGATCTAATAGAAAATAAAAATGATTATAATAAAGATGACACAATGGTTGGAAAAGGCTTTACTATTACATATCAAATGCTTGAAAATCTGAATAAAAAATCTTCCAAATCAAGATGGAAAATTGGATTTTAGAATTAACCCTAAATTCATGCCTAATTTTGTCTGAAATGGTATAATCAAAGACTTGATATTCTTTTAAATTCAAATAAAAATTGAATTGGCAGTCTCTTTTGCTTTAGATAAAAAATTAATTCTATTAGTGATGATTGTATCAGTAATTGCATTATCTATTACAGCTTTTTTGAGTTTTAATTATGCAGAACAAATTTTGAAAGAGAGAACTGGAGAGCAGCTATTTGGTGAATCAAATATTCGAGGTGATACAATTAGACTACTTTTTGAATCTCGTATTGAACAAAATCAAATAATAACAAGTGATCCAATGATCCAAATTCTTGTAAATGAATTGAATCAAATTCCCAAAAATCAACTTAATGAAAGCATTGAGGGAAAACGTAGAGATTTCTTAACCCAGATTCAGGCCTTTCAAACATTGATTGGGTTTTCTATTGGATTTGAAGATGTAAAAATAGTTGGAAATAATGGAGATGTTTTATTTTCGCTTGGAACAACAGAAAAAAATAATTTATCCAATGATCCTTTGTTCCAAAAAGGATTGAAATCCTCTTTTGTAGATTTTGAGCCATTTCAAAATAATAAAAAAATGATTGTAGTGTCTCCTATTTTTGCAAGAGAAAGTAAAATCGGTGATGATCCTATTGGTGTGGTAATATCTAGAATGAGAACTGCAGCAATAGATAGCATATTGCTAAACCGAAGTGGTCTTGGAGATTCAGGGGAAATCTATATTGTTAATAAAAATTTTTTAATGTTGTCAGATTCTAGATTTATTGAAAATACAATTTTTAAACAAAAAGTCGATACCATTCCAGTTCAAAAATGTTTTAATGATGGATCTGATTATGAAGGACTGTATACAGATTATAGAGGAACTTTAATTCACGGATCATCGTATTGTGCAAATGATTTAGGATTTGTATTACTTGCAGAAATTGACGAAGCCGAAACACTTCAACCCATTCTTATTCTCCAAGAGAGAATTTTTGAGACTGGTCTACTAATTACCACTGGAATGGCGATAATTGCATTTATTATTTCAAGAACTTTGTCAAAACCACTAATCAAACTCAAAAATGCAGCCAATACGATAGCAAAGGGTAATTTCGATGTACGAACAAAAATCACCACTGGTGATGAGATTGGAGAACTATCAAAGGCCTTTGATTCAATGGCTCAAAAACTTCAAGAATCTTTAATTGAAATTAAAGAAAAGGAGGATGTTATTAAACAGCAGGAAGATATTCTTTTACAATTTTCCGATTACAGTGAAAAGTATTGCGTTTGCATGGTCGATATTATGAATTCAACTAAAATCACATCACAATTATCCAATTCACAAACCAGCGAATTTTATAGAATATTCTTAAACTCAACTGCATTGATAGTTAGAAATTTTGGAGGAATAGTTGTTAAGAACATAGGGGATGCATTACTATTTTATTTTCCAGTACTTCATGATGAAAAAGACCTTACTATAAAAAAATGCCTGAATTGTTGTTTAACCCTTGGAGAATCCCAAAAAGATATTTCGGAAAAATTGAAGATTGAAAAATTACCCAGTATCGATTATAGAACAAGTGCTACTTATGGAATTGTAAGGATAGCTAGAACGTCAACATCTTCAGTTAATGATATTTTTGGAGCCACGGTAAATAGATGTGCTAAACTAAATAGATCTGCTCCTGCAAATGGATTGATAATTGGAGAAGAGTTTTATGAAAATGCAAAAAACCTAGAGGGTTACGAATTTAAAAGAATTGAAAGCGAAATAGTTTCACCTGAACATGGTTTTGTAGGATATGTTGTTTCCAGAAAAATTAAAACCAAAAAATGATTTTTGTTATTTAACGAGTAGAAAATTAGATAATTTCTGCTGATTTTTGTTTTGTAGAAATATCGTATGATTCTTCTACATTTGTAATAAAGATCTTACCATCACCCTTTTCCCCAGTATGAGCAGTATTCATGATTGTAGAAACTACTAGTCCTACTTGCGAATCATTTACAACGGTAATTATTACATCCGTTGAATTAAATTCAATTTGTTTCCCTCCTATTTCCGGCCTCTCTCCTGCACCCTGACCTAAAGACTCAATCAAAGTAACTCCTCCTACACCTGTTTCTCTAATGGCCCTTACAACTTGTCGTGAGACCTCACTTTGAACTACAGCTTCAATTCGCTTCATGTTGTTTTTTAGGAAATTTGGCATTTAAGAATAGCTTTAGACAACCTAATTATCATTCTTGAATATCAAAAAAGGAAATCGGCTTATGCTTATATCAGATAAAAAAGAAGAATTATCTTAACATGCACAAGTTTTTAATTATTTTTATATTTGGATTTTTTACAGTAATTCCTACCTCATATGCTGAAGAGTATATCATTGATATCCCATATGGATCATTTAATCCAGAGCTAAACACTCCCGCAGAGGTATGGTATGATCCTCCTGTAATTTCTATTTCAGTGGGTGACTCAGTTACTTGGTATAATGATGACAAAGAAGGACATACGGTTACTAGTGGGGAAGGATCTGGACGATTTGGGTGGATGAGTGATAATTTTGGAACCCATGATGGATTTTTTGACAGTGAACGATTCATGCCAGGAGAATCATGGTCCTTTAAATTTGAAAATTCTGGCACTTTTCCTTATTTTTGTTCAATACATCCATGGATGGAAGGAGTAATAATTGTAGAAAAACCCATTCCTGACTATCCACATGATGCCACTGGAAAAAAATTAGAGTTTCCTCTTTTACAATATACCCCGGATCGACAAATCGAAATTAATCTTACATGGGATCCACCTGTAATTAAAACACATGAAAAAATTCAATTTGTTTATCAATTCTATGATCCTACTACAAATTCTAATCTAGCAAAAATGAAATATGATTTTATAATTTATCAAAATGGACAAGAAATCTTTCGTGATGAAGGGCTTAACCAGATTGGTGGTGATTATCGTAATTATGTTTTTGATAAATCAGGTTCAATTATAATTAGATTTGAGGGAATCGAAGCTTATTCTTTTTTATCTGAAGAAAGTGTTACTGTTTCTGGAAATGTTGAACATAAAGCCCAAAGATCTGCTGATTTTACTACCGTAGTATACGATAATCCTGAAAAAACCACTCATGAAGCTTTTCATGTAAAACCAGCTCAAAGATTGGAATTTTATTATGAATTAGCAATTGGAATTATTGCTATTCCTGCAGTAATGTTTGTTGGAATAATAATTTGGTTAAAGAAAAAACCAAAAATTACTGAAGGAAAATCTAGCCCTGTTTAAATTAAAAAATATAAAAATAAATTGAAAATGATTGAATTCGACTAGTCTACTAGTTCGGTCCAACCTTTTACGAAGACTGAATCTTTATGGAGTGGAACTGGTTGTCCAACAGTAAAGTCCATTGGTCTCATCCAAAAGATTGCTTTTGTTGGGCATACACCAATGCATGCACCATCAGAAATACATCTTTCTGGGTAAAAGACAAATGCTTTACCTCTCTTCCAGCCTTCAACTGGTTTTACTCTAAGGACATCTGGACCAAGTGTTGTACAGATTTCTACACATAGTGCACATCCGATACACATTTGTTCGCTGATGTCGGGAATAATTCCTACTGGCATTACAAAATCTTTCTTGTTTTTGATCTTTATATAATTTACCTAGAAAAATGAGATTATAACACCGTTAGAAAAATTATAACGCCGTTTGAATTCTGATCGCATTCATTAATCTTTGATTATAAACGAATTGTCATTTACCTGATTTTGTTTACTGATTTTAGAATAAGGTTAGATTCAGAGATATCTAAGTAATACATACCAGATTTTTTTGATTCAATCAAATGCTTTCCTCCAGGTGAAAGAATCCACTCCTTACTCTCATTTTTAGTCACCATTGAGGTAACTATAATGTGAGATTTTGTAGTTTTTGCAATAGAAGCAAGTAACATAATAGTCGCATTGATAAATCTGAACAAATCTATGTTCTCAAACATATTGTAAAGAACATTAAGAGAATCGAAAATAACTAAAACTCGTTCTTTTGAAATTTTTTCAACTACTTCCTTGAGATACCTTTGAAAATCTTTTTCACTAGATCGTAAAATTTTCACATCATCATTTTTTTTAATCATTCCTGAAATCACATATCCGCTGTACAGAAGATCAAAATCAAAAAAAATTACTGGAACCTCTAAGGAATCTATTAAATTTACTAAAAACTCTGATTTTTCAAATGGTTTTGAACTTAAAATAAAAATTGGATTTTTATCGGAGAATTCCATTTTCAATTTCCCAAAATCTTCATTCAAAATCTGGTTAGGATTTTTATCCAACACTAATCCAACAAATAGCAGATATAATAATGAATTTACACTCAAAAGATATTTCTGAGGATTTTCCTAAAAACAAAATTTACCTAAATAATGCTTCAGTTTCTCTTATGCCAAAACAAAGCATTGAAGCAATGCAAGAATTTTTAATCACCTATAATTCCCTTGGTCCTGATTCCATAGACTCTGAATCCTTTATTACAGAAAAATTAAGAAATGTCCGTAATATCATCTCAAAAATCATAAATTGTCAACCTGATGAGATTGTTTTAACTCAAAGTACTACTGATGGAATAAATATTGTTTCAAACGGTCTTTCTTTTGATTCAAATTCAAATATCATTATACGTGGAATGTTTCATGAACATCACGCTAATCTATATCCGTGGCTACGGTTAAAAAATCACTTACAAATTAAAAATCTCTCGATAGATGAGAATGGATTTTTTAATTTTGATGAATTTAATGAATTTTTAGATGATAATACCAAACTTGTTGCACTAAGTCATGCACTGTACAATACTGGCTCTATATTACCTATAGAAAAAATCGGAAAAATTATTCATGGCAAAACACCATTCTTTCTTGATGCTGCACAAACAGTAGGTTGTATTGAAAATTTAGATGTAAAAAATTTACAATGCAATTTTATGTCTTTTAATGGATCAAAATGGCTTTGTGGGCCAATGGGAACAGGAATATTTTATTGTCAAAGAAATTCTAGCAAACTACTGGAACCAGTCACTATAGGAGGAGAATCTGCAATGTTATACGAAGAAACAGAATTAGCTTTCAAAGATATGCCTGAAAAATTTCAAACTGGATTTAGGAATTACGTTGGAATAGTTGGATTAGAAGTTTCAGCAAATTATCTTTACAAATATGGAATGAATAATATTCGCAAAAAAAACATCTATCTCTCCAATATGCTTAGGGAGGAGCTAACTAAAAATCCTAAAATTTCTTTGTATGGGCCAAAAAATTCAGAAGAGCGTACAAGTATTGTTTCATTTACACTAAATGGCTATGAGTCGGATAATGTTGTAAAAAAATTAGAAAAGTTAGGTATTGTTCTTGCAGTAAGGGAAATTTATGAAAAAAAGATTATACGAGCATCTCCACATTTCTTTAACACAGAATCTGAAATACTTAGAGTTATAGATGCACTAAAGAGATTATAGATTCTCTTGTTCTTCTATGACCATCATAGTAAGAGTTGATTGGACTTTGGATATCTTTCTAATCTTATTGGTGATAATGGAACGTAAGTTTTCTGCATTATCTGAAGATAATTTTAAAACTATGTCATATACTCCATAGACACCTTGAACCTCATACTGGATGTTTTCATCTTTTAGAATTTCCTTGACTTCATTGATTATTGATGAATCTGAGCCTAAATCAGAATTTAACAAAACATATGCTATTGGCATGTTGCAGATTTCAATAAACAGTATTTAACTTTTCATCGATTTCAAAGACTGATTAATTACTAGTACGATTTATTGATGTGAAATATGTTGATCTCACTTTGGAAATTTCTAATAAAATTCCCACCTTTCCTGGATCCCCTTCTCCACAATTTCTTAAATGGTCTACAATAAAAGATGATAAATACAATTTAGAATTGCTTTTTCTAAGCTCTCATACAGGAACACATCTTGATGCACCATATCACTTCACAGAAAATGGAGTAAAAATTCATCAAATTCCAGTAACTCGCCTAATTGGAAAAACATTTTTGATTAAAATTAAAAAATTAAAAAACCAAGAAATAACTAGGAAAGATTTACTTGAATTTGAACAAAAACATGGAAAAATCAAAGAAAATGCATCTGTTATTTTCTTTACTGATTGGCAAAAAAATTCTAAAAAAAAGTTCTTTTTTACAAATAATCCCGGATTATCTAAATCAGCCTCAGAATATCTTGTTTCAAAAAAAATCAATCTTGTAGGAATTGATTCCCCAAGCATTGATTTGGGAAAAGATCTTTCTTTTTCCGCTCACAAGATTCTATCTAAAAATAATATCTTGATAGTTGAAAACCTTATCAATCTTGAAAAAATTACTAGCCAGATATTTGACTTTATTATTTTACCTCTCAAGCTAAAAGATGCAACTGGTTCCCCAGTTCGAGCAATTGCCATCTATTGAACAAAATGAAATCTATTTTTTTTATAATTTTGTGATAGCCTGCCTATGATTGGAATTTTGTTTCCACAAAATCTACATTGATTTTTTTCATCTAAATTCCATGAATCAATATTAAAACTAAATCTCTTAATTACAATATTTTTGCAATCAGGGCAGTATGTATGTTCAAAATGATGACCAGGAACGTTTCCAACATAAGCATATTTCAAACCAACCTTTTTGGCAATCTCATAATGTTTTTCTAATGTCTTAACCGGCGTGGAATCAAACTCCATCATCTTATAATCCGGATGAAAACGTAAAAAATGAATTGGAGTTTCTGGTCCTAATTCATCATAAACAAACTCACATAATTTTTTAGCGTAATCCAAATTGTCTCCCACTTTGGGAACAATAAGATCTGTGATTTCTATATGGATTTTTGTTTTATCACGAATTTCTAATAACGAATCAAAAACTGGTTTAGGGTCAGGCACTCCAATATATTTTCGGGTAAATTCGGGTTCTGCACTTCCCTTGAAATCAACTGTTATAGAATCTAAAAATTCTCCCATCATTTTTACTGATTCTGGAGTATCATATCCATTTGACACAAAAATATTGTAAAGATTGTTTTTATGAGCAATAACTCCACAATCCCTTGCAAATTCTATGAAAATTGAAGGCTCATTGTAAGTATATGCTATACCATCAGCACCATTGCTTAATGCGGTTTCTACAACTTCCTTTGGAGACATATCTACCCCTTCGATTTTTCTCCTTTGGCTAATATCATAATTCTGACAATATTTACACAACCAATTACATCCCGTTGTGGCAATAGAATATACCTTTGATCCAGGATGATAATGTGTTACAGGCTTTTTCTCAATTGGGTCAATATGTCCTGCAATCACTTTACCATAAACTAGTAAATCTAATTTTCCATCATTATTCCCTCTCACACCACACAAGCCAATTTGATCCTCAGCCATCTCGCAATACCTTGCACAAGCCGTGCATCGAACTTTTTTGTTTGGTAATTCCTCATAAAGAAATGCTTCTTTTCCCATCTTACCACATAATTTGACTTTTTCAAATATAAGGTGACTGAATTTTTCGCAATCCTAAAAATATACAATAAACAACTACTATCATGAGCAAACCCGGAAATATGTGGAGAAGGGTTCATGGTAAAATAACTAAAAGACCTACCAATTTCTCTTGGTTAATTGAAGAAAAACTTGCAGGATCAGGAATGCCAACCAGTTCTGATGAATTAGATTGGATACTAAAGCAAGGAGTAAAATCTATTGTTACAATGACCGAAGATGCACTTCCTCAACAATGGTTGAGTGATATTGAATACTTGCATGTCCCAACACCAGATTTTACTGCACCTGATATGGAAAAAATCGATATGGCAGTTGACTTTATTCATCAAAACATTTCTGGTAATCAAGCAGTAATGGTTCATTGTGCTGCTGGATTGGGGAGAGCAGGAACAATACTTGCATGTTATTTTGTAAAATATATGAAATTTACAGCAGAAGAAGCAATTAACAAAGTAAGAGAACAAAGACCTGGTTCTATTCAATCTGAAACACAAGAGTTAGCAATTACTTTTTACGAAAAACACATTGATAATTAAACAAATTCTGAAACTATCTTTCCATCAATTACTTTGATTTGTAACTTTTTATTTTCTTGGAAAATTAAAGTTATCCCTCCTTGAGAATCTGGATCTTCAACTTTAACCAATTCTAGCATTTTTATTTGATCAAATTTTTCCATACATCTCACCTATTCAGGAATGGATACAGCCTCAATTTTACCATCTACTGCCTTGATGAATAAAAATCTGTTATCTTTGAAAATAAAAGTTATCCCTCCTTCTTTATCGGGTTCTTCAACTTCAAGAATCGGCTGTCCTAAAAGACCGTCGTATTTTGCCATATGAACCTTAAAAAAAAGTTCCTTATATCCCTAATTGAGATAGGTATTTTTGAGTATTTAGATTTGAATTTCAATTCCCTCTAAATAATTCGGGATATTTTAAATTCATAATAAACAAAAAATTAATACACATAATAGGGATATTTTTCAAGAGAAGCAGAAATGAAACCAGAAGAATTATGCCAAAAAGTCTTGAAAATAGAGCCTCATGTTAGATACAGCGGAATTTTAAATTCTAGAGGAGATCTAGTTTTTGAAAGTAACAGAGATGACTCTAATGCATTATTAACTGAGGACGAAGTTAAAATGTCAATTCATTACACATTTCAAAGATGGACAAGCATTCAAAATCTTGCTCATAGAATTGGAAAAGAAAAAACAAACATTACAGAATTTGATAAAGTTACATTGATTAGTCTTTTACTTAACGATGGAAACCTTCTGTTATTAAGTTCGGAACCTGGAGCTAATTACATGGAGATTATTTCTAAAGTAAAACAAATAATTCCAGATGAATAATAAGGTCTGAAGTATTGTCTCTTGTTTGGACATTTGTTTTTGCATTGATACTAGTTTATCTAAGTACCAATCTTGTTTTAAAATTAGATAATTTGGATGGATGGCTTAAAGCTCTCTACTTTGTAGTTTTAATCCCTGGATACGGATTAGTAACATACCAGATCCGAATGTATTTTCAAAATAAATACCGACCTGAATCGGCGTAACTCGATAATAAATTCTTCAATTATAAAGCAGTAAAAAATTGGAGTATTGTTGAAGGGACTATATTGGTTAATTTTGGGACTTTGCATTTGGTTTATCCCCTACATCATTATGCAATCTTTGGCAACACCAGAAAATCCTGAAGAATCCACTACTGAAATACTCTACACTGTTCCTCAAGAAATTATAATTATTCATTTAGGGATTGCAATAACAGTAATGGTAAAAGCTGTAATTACCATACGGAAAGAGCGTCGAAATACCCAGGTTGAGGATTCTAGAAAGAACAAAAAGAAACCAAAAAACAAATAAGAAATTTTCTTATTCCCACATTCTCTTATTTCCTTGAAAATTCTAGGTTTTATAATAGAAAATTAGATAGTATAATAAATAAGAAAATTTTTGAATTTTGTTATGAAGAAAATCGAGGCGATAATCAAAAGATCTAGTTATACGATAATTGCAGATCATTTGAATTCTATGGGTTATACCATTATTGATAAACGCAATTTAGAGGATAATCAAATTTTTGATAAACTAAAGGGATCAAAAGCTGGTGGTTCTGTAGGTGTGAAGACAACACCACTATCAAAGATTGAACTAGTTGTAACTGAGAAAGATGCTCGTAAAGTAATTGATCTAATTTCTAAAAAATCAGGTTTTACATCAAATAAAGTTGGAAAAATTTTTGTTTCAGAAATGGAAGAAGTTTTGGAAATTAATACTCTTGAAAGCACACAAGACCTTGAATTGGATGAAGTTCAATTTTTAAGAAAACCAAAAACTAGAAGAAGTAGATTAGTCCCTCTTCAAAAATATACGCTACTTAGATTAGAAGAGGTTTATGAAGAAAACAATGAAACATTAGCTTCAGATTATAGAATAAAGTCGTTTAGTGATTTCGTTAACCATTGTATAATGGGATATCTTCCTTCGTTTGAAAAACAACTTAAACATCCTACAGTTGTTTATGGAAATAATTTCAGAGAATTTTAGATAACAGATTCTCCTTCATCACCAGTTGCTATATCAATAGCTCGCAAAACTGGAGAAACAAAGATTTTTCCAACACTTCCTTTCTCTTTAATTATGTTTATGACTTGCTCTTCTTTACTTTCTGGAATAACTAATTCTATGACATATTTTTGACTGAATTGAGGTTGAAATATGGCACTTCCTTTAGAAGCATGTATTTCTGGAGGAGGTCTTTTCCCACGACCTCTTACCTTGTTTACAGTCAAGCCCCCGATTTCATATGCCTTGAGTGCCTCACTAATATCCATTACATCGTTATTTCCGAGAAATGCTTGGATTTTTATCATTTGATTGTTTAACAAGGTTTTTCACAAATAATAGTTTCAGATTTTGATAATCAAGTGATAATCAAATAGTTATCAAATTTCGTTATTATTATTTAGTTTTACAAATTTGAATATATCATTGCCAATAGATACAGGTGATACTGCATGGATGCTTGTAGCAGGTAGTCTCGTACTCTTAATGATACCTGCCCTTGGCCTTTTTGAATCTGGATTATTAAGAAAGAAAAATGCAGTTTCTGTCTTTATGCAAATTTTCTTTGGACTAGCATTGCTTAGTGTAATGTGGTTTGTATTCGGTTTCAGTTTATCCTTTGGTCCTGATACGACTGGTGGATTAATGGGAAATATGGATTGGGTATTCCTTAAAGGAGTACCATGGGATGAAGCCCTTGATTATGCACCAACAATACCTGGTGTATTATTTGTCAAATTCCAACTAATGTTCGCTGCAATTACACCTCTACTACTTACTGGTACTATAGCAGAGAGAATGAAATTTAGTTCATTTATCATTTTTATCGCCTCATGGTCTATACTCATTTACTATCCATTAGTCCATTGGGTATGGGGAGGAGGTTGGCTAGCTCAGATAGGGGTAGTGGACTTTGCTGGAGGTATTGTAATTCACACAAGTGTAGGTATGGGAGCTTTAGCAGCAGCAATAGTACTTGGAAGAAGAAGATTCTTTGGACCTGCAATCGAAATTCCTCATAGCATTCCATTGGCAGTAGTAGGTTCATCTCTCCTGTGGTTAGGATGGTTTGGATTTAATGCAGGAAGTGCATTGGCATCAGGTTCTCTAGCTGGAAATACTGTGATCGTAACTCATATGGCATCTTCAGTATCGGCATTAATTTGGGTAGGATTATCTTGGATGAGAACCGGAAAACCTTCTGTTGTAGCAGCGGTAAACGGTGCTATAGCAGGATTAGCAGGAATTACTCCAGCATCAGGATTTGTAAGTGTAGAACACTCATTTGTAATTGGCATAGCTATTGGAATTGCATCATATTCTACAATAGTTATCTTTAAAGAAAAATTAAAGATAGATGACGCTTTAGATGTAAGTTCTGTTCACGGAACAGCCGGAATCATAGGTGCTCTAGCAATTGGAATCTTTGCAAGCTCTGCAGTTAACCCTGCCGGACCAGATGGATTACTCTATGGAAATCCAAGCCAATTAGGAATTCAAGCAATAGGAGTTGGTGTTGCTGGCGCTTTAGGATTTGGTGGTACTTACATAATTATGAAGATTCTAGACTTTTTGGTAGGAGTAAGAGTATCTCCGGAAGTTGAGGATGCTGGATTGGATATAAGCGAACATGCAGAACGAGCATACGCTGATGAGGAAGAATTCAAACTTGACATGGATGCATATGTAGAAGGTTTGGAAGATAAGGGAGAATTTTTCTTCAATAAAAAAGAAAAGAAGGCCTAAAGGTAAAACAATTCAGTTTCTAAATTAACTTACAATTATTTCAATTTCTTTAGAATTATTCTTGATATTATCAGATTCAGTATACTCGTGTTTTTGCCATGAAGCATAAACTTCAGCTCCAATTTTGTGCTTTCCTGGACCTAAATCTGATGCTTTAAGAACAAACTTTTCATTAAAGTCAAATAGCTCCTGTCTAGTTTCTTCCTCTGTAAGTCGAATAAAAGGTTCAAAATTTTTGGCTACTTGCACCCAAATTCTCCTATCTTTCATAGGATTTACTAATTTTGGATTTCGAGTCCAAAAAATAGCGGCTTTTCTATAAGTATCAACAGGCTTGCCTATCTCTTTTTTTCTAAATCCACCAGAGGTCAATTTTACTCCATACTTTAACTTGAATGAAACATCATTATTGTTGTATGCATTTGTCCAATTTGCCTCATTAAAAGAATCTCTGATATCCCCTTCAATGGAGAATTGGACATTGACCTCAATAGTATCATTTTGTGAGTACTGATCCTTGCCATTAGATATAATGATCTCTGAAATTTTACTATCGCTCATATCTATCAATCATAATGATTTATATCCACAATAAGTGCTTTTTCCGAATACATGCACGCACAAGTAGTTAGTTCAGCACCAAAAGAAATCAACCTTTCTATAAAAGATACTGATATAGGAATTTTATACATAATCCAACACGAGCTTTTAAAGAAATCAAACATAGATTTTGCTGGCGTAATTGTAAAACATCCATTAACTAATGAGTGTTGGATGAGGATTAATTCAAATAGTAAACCAATACAAGAAATAAAAAATGCTGCAGATACGGCAATTAAAACAGCAGATGAACTTAAAAAATTATTTAATTCTACAATTAAGTGAAAATAAATGAAATTTTGCCCCAAATGTGAGGTCAAATTAAAAAAAGACAACTCAGATCTCAAATGCCCAAAATGTGGATATGTTCAAGGTGCTTCTTCAACCCCACAAAAAAAATTGGTTCAAGAAGAATCAACGGAGGCATTCAATGTTTTTGCTGAAAATGAAGGAGAAGAATCATTACCAACAATTAACATTGAGTGCGAAAGTTGTGGAAATGATGAAGCAGTATGGTGGATGTTACAAACTCGTAGTGCAGATGAACCAACCACCCAATTTTACAGGTGTACTAAATGTAAGTACACTTGGCGTAATTACGCATAACGTTTAACTGGAACTTAAAGCCCCTGAAAAATAGTTTGACTTTTGGAGCAAAAACAAGTGGTTCAGATGATCTGAAAGCAATAATTTCGGCCATTTCTACACTTGTAGAAGAAGCAACTTTTGTTGCTACATCAGAGGGAATAACATTTCGAGGAATGGATCCATCGCATGTTGCTTTGATTGATATTTCTTGGCCGAACTCGGCATTTGAAAAATATGAATGTGATAGTGACATAAAATTTGGGGTAAGAATAGATGAATTTTCTAAATTGATTAAAAGAGCGGACAAAAAAGATAGCATTGAGATTAATATTTCTGATCAAAACATGCTCCTTGTAACTGTTGGGAAAAATAAAAAATACAAAATGCGTTTAATAGAAAGTTCAGCAACTGATACTCCCTTACCCAAAATACCCTATAATTCTAAAATCACTTTATCATCATCATTATTTGATAAAATTTTAGGTGATGTTCAAGTTGTATCTGATTATCTTACCATTCATACTTCTGATTCAAAAGCTGATTTTTCTGGCAAAGGTGATTCAGGAGAAGTGACAATTGAACTTGAACAAGGTACGGATGATATTAACGAGATTTCCTCCACTGAAGATAGTACCGGAACCTATAGCCTGGAATACCTTAACCCTGTAGTTAAGGCGGTGGGTACAACTGCAGGCTTGATAACATGTGAATTTTCAAGTGCTAAACCACTAAGAATAGAATTCAAAGTAGCAAACATAGGACGAATTCACTTCTATTTAGCCCCACGCGTAGAAAGTTAAAGAATTTAAAGATAACATAATTGAGTTAGTTTGAATTGAAACTTGTCCTAAAATATGGCGGAACATCCATTTCATCAGCTAAAGATATCCAAAATGTTGCAAAACACATCAAATCTCTTTCTGGACAACATCAATTAGTGATAGTATGTTCTGCAATTAGTGATACCACTGATGATTTGATAGAAATTTCACGATCAATAAAAAATGGAAATAAGAAAAAAGCAGAACAATTAGCAAAAAATATTGCAAATAGACATCAACAACTTGCAAAACAGACAATAAAGAAATCTCAAAATAGAAAAAAAATACTCCAAACATTAAATGGCTATTTTGCAGAATTAACTGCTCTTATTGATGGTATGGTGTTACTAGGTGAAATAACTCCAAGATCAATGGATTATTTGTTTTCCTTTGGAGAAAGACTTTCAATAAATTTAATCTCCGCAGCCATAAATGATTTAGGAAAAAAATCAATTGCACTTACTGGTAAGGAAGTTGGCATTGTCACTGATTCAAATTTCGGTGAATCAAAACCACTTATGGATACCACAAAACTAAGAGTCTCCAAAACTTTGGATTCATTATCCTCAAAGAAAATTATTCCAGTCATTGGAGGGTTTGTAGGAGCGGATCAACATGGACACGTAACTACCTTTGGAAGAGGTGGTTCAGATTACTCAGCTACTATAGTAGGTTCTTGCATCAAAGCTGATGAGATCTGGTTGATGAGTGATGTTGATGGATTAATGACAGCTGATCCAAAAATTGTCAAACGTGCAAAATTACTAAAAGAAGTTTCATACATTGAAGCAATTGAAATGGCTATGTTTGGAGCAAAACAAATTCACCCCAGAACCTTTGAGCCATTATTAGCAAAAAAAATTCCAATGAAAATACGAAGTTCTTTTAACGTAAAAAATGATGGAACATTAGTTACTTCATTACCCTCTCAAGCAGCTAAAAATACAGTAAAATGTGTAAGTAGCGTCTCTGATAATGGTCTAATCGACATTCGGGGAGGAAGCATGATTGGAACTCCTGGCACTGCAGCCAAAATTTTCACTACGCTAGCCAATGCCGGAATAAATGTAATGATGATTTCTCAAAACCCTTCTGAATCAAGTATTACAATTGTTGTAAAAAATACGGATCTGGACAAAGCAGTAAATAGATTGGAGATGGATCTTTTGGGAAAGATAATCAAAAAGCTTGAGGTAACTACTGATATGGCAATTATTGCTTTAATAGGTTCAGGAATGCGAGGCACGGTAGGAGTAGCGTCAAAGGTGTTTGGGGCAATGGAAAAAAACAATGTCAATGTGTCTATGATCACTCAAGGTTCTTCAGAACTTAATCTTGCGTTTGTGGTTAAAAACTCTGATGCAAAAAAGGCTGTACAGGCTCTTCATGATGAATTTGAGCTCTCTAAAATCAACTAAAATAATTTAAAGGAACATTATAACAGATTGGCATTGAATAAGTACTTGATAATTTTTGCTATGGGAATTTTAATTTCTACAATTCTATCTGTTTCCTATATTTCTGATCAATTTGTCGATGCGAATTCTAGGAAAAAAATACACTTTACTCAAACAATTACATCTCTTCAGGATCCCGGACAGGGCCATGAGGGTCATCAATTAGCTATAATTCTGTCACCAAGTGAGGGTACCATTTATGATGGATCTATTACCTTTACTTCAAGTGAACCCGTACAGCTTTTTGTTTTACATGAAATTAGTGAAAATGACTCAAAAGGACAACCAGTTTGGACGATCGATGGAGAAAAAATCTATGCTCTATCCTTGTTGGATGGAGAAAATAAATCTGATTCATTTGAGTTTACAGGAGCTGCTTTGGCATTACATTCAAAAAATCCAAAAGAGTTTACAAGTACTGTAAGTGTTGATGGTTGGATTAGAGGACAACCCACAGAAATTATAATGCAACAAATTGACGTTGAAAGAGAAAAATCATTAGAATTATCTAAAGCAAATATTCCTGTGACCATCCCTATGCATAAAGGAATTTTTAATTCTACATCACTTTTCTATATTATTACAGATTCTAGTGATCAAGAATTTGCAAAAGTGATATCCGAAAAACAAAATTGGAAAGTAGAGTTTTCACCACCAATTGGTAATGCTCCACCTATTGCACTTCAAAAAATATATGTATTCACAAATGGAATAACTGGAAATGGCATTTATGGATTCCAAGATGAAGTATTTTCAAATACACCAGATCAAGAATCGGAATACAGTCCATTAAGCTCGATAGTTGAAGTTACTTGGAAAAAAGGCCAGAATAGAACAGTTTTGGAATCCACTGAAGACATTCTAAAAGCAAGAGAAGGAGAAAGAATTGAATTCAAAGAGACAGAAATTGTATTAAACACACCGCAAATAATTTGGCCAAAAGGACAAATGCAAATAAGAGAGGATTCTGAAATCACTAAGGATTCATCTTATTCTGGAGGACAACTAATTGAAATCAACGAGGATGATCTAAAAGTCACATTTGTTGCCCATAGAGGTTGGGGTCCAGATGGAAGAACAATTTATTATATAATCACCGATGCCACACCCGCTGATTCTGCAAGAATAATGGGTATAGCACATTCTCCTCTTACTTCAGAACTAATATCCAATTCTACCTCAGTAGATTTATTTCAATTCAAAAATGGAATCAAAGGTACTGGTCCTACAGGATTTCAGCCGGTTATTGTAGCATCAGCACCAGATGACCTAACATATAGTCCAATTTGGCGAATTCATAATGTTGAATGGAATAATGAAAAAGATGCTAAAATTCTTGAAACAAAATATGATATTGACTCTCTAAGCACAGACGATTTATTGACCGTAAGCATAGCGCGACCAATGAATAGTGACCACCTAATGAATGGCCCTCTTATAGATCCATTTCAGTAAAAACTTAGTTCGCTAAAGGGATAAATTACTTAAAAAAAATTTTATTTTGAATTTGGCTGGTAAACTCTACATCGTTGGTGTTGGACCTGGGAGTCATGATCACATGACCTTTAGGGCCAAGGAGGTAATTGCTGAAAGTGATACAATAGTTGGATATGAAACTTATGTAAATTTAGTCAACGATCTAATTGATGGAAAGGAAGTACATCGATATGCAATGACACAAGAAGTTGAACGTGCACACCAATGTATTGATCTTGCTAAATCTGGTAGAATCGTATCCCTTGTTTCCAGCGGTGATCCTGGAATATACGGAATGGCTGGTTTAATCTATGAAACGCTTGCAGAATCTGGATGGGACCCAAGTAATGAGTTAAAAGTAGAAATAATTCCAGGAGTGTCGGCCCTCAATTCTTGTGCATCAATAATTGGTTCACCTTTGATGACTGATTTTGCAGTTGTAAGTATGAGTGATTTATTGGTACCATGGGAAGTAATACAACAACGAGTTGAAGCCGCAGCTAAAGGAGATTTTGTAATAGTAATTTACAACCCTGCAAGTAAAAAAAGAATCCATCAACTACAAGACACAAGAAAAATTCTCCTAAAATACAGAAAATCTACAACACCTGTAGCCATAATCAAAGGTGCATTTAGAGATTCTCAATCTGTTGTAATGACCAATTTGGAAGATTTACCTAATCATTCTGACAAATTGGGAATGATTAGTACTGTAATTGTTGGAAATTCTTCCACCTATAACTACAAAGATTTGATGATAAATCCTAGAGGCTATAAATCAAAATATAACTTAGAAGAACAAACTAATCCAAATCTTAAGGTTTAGTAACTTTTCTTAATAGCGTCAAACAATTCCTCACTTAGTTTTAATTTATCACGAATTGGAGAAATTACTTTAATTAGATAGTTACCTACGGTTTGTTTAAGATCACCTGGATGAATTTTCTTTTCAGCAAAATCTGATTCGAGTTGTTGATATTCATAATATTCTACATTTCCTCCAAACTTGTCCGGCCTTTCTATTTTCATTTGATTAAATTCATGAAAAATAATATTTTTAGAAATTTCTAACAAAGGATTATTTTGTATATTTCCCTCTTCACACCATGCTTTTTTTATTTTATTTTTAATTTCATCATCTGAATTATGAATAAAAACTCCCGAATTAGGATCTGATTTACTCATTTTACCTAGTATTTGAGTATCATTTTGATCAGATGGTTTTGATAACCCTGGCAATAATTTATGATGTACAGCTACTGGAACCTTCCAATTCATTTTTGGAAAAATTTCTCTAACCAACATATGGATTTTCCTTTGATCCATCCCTGCATGTACAATATCCAAATCAAGTGAATGAATATCAACAGCTTGCATAGGAGGATACAACAATTTTGCCAAATCAATCTTTGATTCATCCTCTGATCTTCCCATTATTGTCAGAGTTCTCATGGTTCTCTTAAGAGACATATGTTTTGTAAATCTCATAAATTCTTTCCAATATTCTTTTTTAGAATCGTAAAGATCAGAACCTAATACAACAGTTGCTTTTGGGCAAACCAATTTGAAGGCATCATCGTAATATTTGGAAACTTTAGTAATTGTTTCCCAATCCCCACCAAGTTTATCGTTTATCATTGTGTGCCAATCTGCTAGAAATATTGTACAATTAACACCAGCATTCACAAAATCATTTATTTTAAATCCTGTACTGATCAAACTTCCCAAATGCAAAAATCCTGAAATTTCTAAACCTATGTAGTGCTTTGGAGAAGAATTTGTTTTGAATAACTCAATTAGTTCATCATGGGTAACTACTTCTTCTGTTGGTGGTTTTTCAATCAGTTCAACTTTTTCAATAACATCCAAATCAAGAAATGTTCTAAATGGTAGGCCTATAAAGATTCTGACAATTAATTAAACACAAATTTCTTCAGATGAAACCCAACAAAGTATCGAGACTATCTACAATCCTTCTTATGTCTTCTAAGGTCTTCAGAATAATCAAACTCTTCTCCGCAAACCCTACATCGTTCTTTTTTCTTGTTGTGAGCTTTTTCTTGATGTTTTTTTAACTTGTCAATATCTGGAAGAACGGTTCCACATTTTTTGCACTTTGTGGAAATTTTATCCGATCCAAATAAACCCAAATTGATCAATTTCTGAAAGAACAATAACTAGATTAAGTTTTTTAAAAAAGTCCTTTCTAAGAATTCTTAAGTTTCTGATTCTAATGATTTTCTAGGTCTAGTGCTGAGGTAAAATGCATGCGCACTAATGATAAAAGCCGCAAGAAAAATTTTCGTGGCAAAAACCAAATTCCACGGTCTGGCCGGATCGGGGTATGCAATTGAAAGATTATCAATATCTGGAACTTGACCTTCAATTATTCCAGCAGCAATTTTGGCATTTAATACAGTAAAATTGTACAAAACTTCGTACAAAGTAATAATTGCAAAACCTAAGAGCATTAATTGTAATAGCGCCATTCTCCAGCCGACAATTTTATTTCCAGCAGTTTTTTTCCACCCAATTCTTGAAACACAATACCAACCAATTATAGTAGAAAAGAATATCCACGTAGAAACTCTAGCAAAATTTTCAAAAGGAATTACTGTATTATGAATGGCCTCACCCATAACATATGTTCCATTCTCAACCCACTCTAGCATAGTCACATATACTCCAAAAACAAGAGACGATGCCATTATGAAGGCACAAACATAAAAAATATACAAAAAAACTCTGTAAGCATCGTCTGATTCTTGAAGATGCCTTTGTTTCATATGCTATCTGCCAATTCTGCAAATATAAAAATTCAAAGGTGTGAATTAGGTTTATAGAATATGATGATTCCTACCAATAATTTTGGAAATGCACTTGGAGAATTTTGCAAGATTTTATTTCCAATTTCAGAAGAAATCTATTGTGGTAATTCTAATTCAGACATAGCCATTTGTACTCTTTCAAGTATTGGACTTCTCAAACAAATAGCAAATTCTAACATTTTTGATAGAATTTCAATAGTTGGAAGATTACTTTCAGAGAATAAAGGTATAGATCAAATTATCTCACATTTACACAAAAATAAAGAAATAAAAAACTTGATTGTTTGTGGTAGGGAAGTTTCGGGTCATAAAGCAGGAGATTCTTTATATCGACTATATCGAAATGGAATTGATATTAATGGAAGAATAATAAGCTCAATTAGTCCAGATCCTTATCTCACTGTTTCAAAATCTCAAATTATCTATTTCCAAAAAGAAATTAATTTCATAAACATGATTAACGAAACTGATTTTAACAAAATAAAACAAAAAATAGTTTAATATCCTGTTCTTTGTCTTTCTCTATTAATTTCATTTTTTATCCGGTATTCATTTAAAATATCATCTGGAGTTAAATCTAGTTCTAAAGATGCTTGTATTACAAAATGCCAAATATCAATTAACTCTTCTCTTGCTTCTTTTTCATTAAACTCAGTAGGTGTTTTCCACCACTTCCAATTAGTAGTTCTTTGCAACTCAACAGCCTCATGAATTATAGCAGTGCATAAAGCAGATATTCTACCTTCAGAGTCAGTAGGATATCTGTCAAGTTTCATCATTTTTGCAAGACCTTTTTGTAATTTGAAAATTGTTTCAAGGCGATCTGATGATTCGTCAGATATTTCTTTGGACATTGAATATTCTTTTGCACAAATAATTCAACTTAAATCTTTTTAGAAGCGAATCATTTTTTCATAGAGTTTTACTCTTTTTGAAATATCTGATTTTTTTATCCGGAGTAAACCATCTAATCCATACTTTTCTACTGCGAATGAACCTAGTACATTTCCATAAACTACAGCCTTTTTGATTTCAGAAAGGTTAGTAGATTTTCTACTAGCCAAATAACCAATCATGGCTCCTGCAAAGGAATCTCCAGCACCAGTTGGATCTACTACATCCTCTAAGGAAAACCCAGCCGAAGGGAATATCACATCATCAAAAAACATCAAAGATCCATGTTCCCCTTTCTTAATAATTACATACTTTGCTCCCCATCCCATCATTTTTTTTGCACACTTTATCAAATTAAATTCCTTAGTGAGAAGCTTAGCTTCTTCATCATTAATGACAACTGCATCAACAGTTTTTATCATTTTAATAACAGATTCTCGCTTTGTAGAAATCCAGAAATCTATAGTATCACACATTGAAAACTTGATCTTATCAAATTGATTTATGACTTTGATGTTTTGATCTGGGTCATTATTTGCAAGATAGACAAATTGTGATTTTCTGTATTCTTCTGGAACATTTGGTTCAAAATCTCCCAATACATTAAGCTCAGTCTTTAATGTCTCTCTTGTACTTAGAGTATCATCGAATTTTCCATCATATCGAAATGTTTTTCCTTCTTTAATTGTAAACCCCTTCAAATCCAGACGATTTGATAAAATTTTTTGAAATTCTTTTGGAAAGTCCTTTCCCACTACTGCAATCAATCCAGTATCCACAAAATTACTTGCAGAGATTGCAGCAAAGGTGGCAGCTCCACCCAAAACATTTTTTAAAATTTTCTTGGGTGTTCTTATTGTATCAATTGCTGTAGAGCCAAAAACAGTTAACATTTTATAAAAAAACTAATTTTGATGTATAAATTCTCTTGCTTGCTCTTCATTTGGATAAAACACAAAAGGAACATCAATAGTTGAAAATAAAACATCATACTTTGTTGTTCCACTAATTTTTACTATTGATCCTTCATGAGTTTCTGCCTCAGGATCTGTTTGAAATGTACCATTCACATCTTTTTCGCTCATTATTGGGAGAACAAATGGATCCAAATCCCCATCCCCAACAGTCTCACCATCAACTATCACAAAAAAATCAGTCTCACCTGCAGTAAGAATCAGCAAGGATGGATTTTTGAATTTTAAATATACATTATATGAAGAAAACTGATCAGTTTTTTCAATAAGGTCGCTTTTTATCACAGATACCTCAATTTGGGAGACTAAAAGATATTGAGAATATCCAAAAATGATTATTCCTATAACAATAACAACAATTATGACTTTTTTGGACTTTTCCATGCGTAAAAATCAAAAAATCTCTTCTTAAACTAGGCGAGAAAAAATTCCAATAATATGTGTAAAATTTTTGATCTAGTCTTTAAGCTCATTAGAGCTAACAGGATAAATTAAAACTCATCAAAGTAGGTTAAATGGCCAAGATAAAATTGAAATTTGGAGAAAATGAGATTGAGGTAGATTCAAGAGATTTCTATGTTGACAATCAATCCTTAGGTGAGGTCATTGAAAACCTTGCAAAGCTTCTTGAAGAAAATCAAACTAAACCAATTTATGAAAATCCAGCAAATACATTTCCAAAAGAATCAAACTATGAAAATCCAGCAAATACATTTCCAAAAGAATCAAACTATGACAGCTTGAATTCATTGGAAGATGTTGAACTATTTGAACCTGAATTCAATGAACCAAAGCCAATTGCAGCCAAGGAAATCAAAGACAAATTGAAAATTTTAGAAAAAAATACATTTTTCAATATTCCTAGAACAGTTACTGAAACTGTTCAACAATTGCGAGAATATGGATGGGTTGCAAGTCCACTTGATGTATCAAAAACTTTAGTGAATATGGCTTCAAATAAAGAGATCTCTAAAAATTCATCTGAAAATAGAACACACTACTATATTCAAGAAGCAATTTTAGCTTAGTTAATTTTATAATTACACTTACTACAAGACCGAAAAATTTCCCCTTCCAGATGGTCAAAATGTGTATTGCATTTTTTACAAGTATGATGCATATCAAAATATCCATCACTTTCAATTTCTCCCACTTGATTTGAATCCAGATTTGTATCTCCACACTTGATGCAATGACACCCACATTCAATTTTCATAATTTTTCATTTCCAATAATCTATGTATAGTTCTTCACCTTATAGACATTATTGGAAAAAAAAAGAGAAATCCCTATCGAAATAGATGATCATTTCAAGCTTTATGGTAAAGAACCATGGGAAGTAGAATATGGAGAAAAATGTCCCGTGTGCAATATTAGAATAGATGAATATGGATTTTGTTCTTGTGGTTCAAGTGGCGATTAGTCTTTTTTCTTCTTGAGGAAAATTATAATAATACCAACAACTATTCCAGCTAAAACAATGCCTAAATATTCTAAAGGAAGTTCGCCTAATTGATTTTGATTTTCAATTATATCTGGAATGACAGTTCCAGTAATCAAAATATCTCCTGAATGTTGTGGTCGTATGTTAAGCCATACATATGTATCACTTTGATTATATTTATGAAAAAATATTTTTTGGTTGTCCAATAATACGTTATATGGTTCTGACATCAAATCTTTTGGAATAGCAGTTGTAACAAAAGAATTTTCACCTTCAACTTGAAAACTTAATCCTCCTAAATCTTTGTCAAAACTAAAATTATTAATTTTAGACCAAGTTCTAAATTCTATCGAATAGCTTTCATTTTGTATTTTGATTTCTTTTTCAAATTTTGGTTCATCTAAAGAATATTCTAGCTTCATTTGACATCCATGACATATGATTCCCTTCTTATCAGCTAAAAATGCAGGTTTGTCATCAACAAAAACTAAATCAACTCCTTCAGGAAAATAAAATGACGTACTCTCAAGATAAAGAAAATCCCATAACCAAAAATTATTGTTCAGACTTAGTACATCCGATAAATCATATTCTATGGTTATTTCATCTTTAGACGGAAATATCATAACAGAATTCTCATTAATTGTTACAACTTGTAAGCTCTCTTCTTGTTTGTCTTTTATAGTCAGATTTGAAATTGTTCCGGCAATCAAATCTACTTGATGTGGGGTATCTGAAGCCTTAATCACATGTGTTACATGAACTTCCTGCATTGAATTTATTACCACTTTAACTGATTTTTGCATTGAATTTTGGTCCAAAACTTGACCGTAGGCCATAGGAGTTATGATTACAAAACAAAAAATTATTGAAAAAATAATTAATCTAAAATTCATTTATTCCACTGTTACACGAAGCATTTTTGCTTCTGTCAAAGGACAATCATTACCATCTCTTTGTAAATTAACAATTTTATCAGCAACTTCCATTCCTTCGATTACTTCCCCAAATACAGTATATTGTCTATCCAAAAATGTGGAATCTGTAGTTACAATAAAAAACTGTGATCCTGCACTATCAGGATCTTGGGCTCGTGCCATAGAAACAATTCCACGTAAATGAGATCTTGAATTAAATTCTGCCTTTATAGAATATCCCGGACCTCCCATACCCCAACTACTTTTATTTCCACTTTTTGTATTTGGGTCTCCCCCTTGAATCATAAATCCTGGTATAACTCTGTGAAAAAGAGTTCCATCATAAAATCCATCTCTAGCTAACTTTTCAAAATTTCTAACTGTCTCAGGTGCTAATTCTGAAAGCAACTTAAAGGAAATTCTTCCCAAATTTGTATCAATTATAATATTACTCAATATTGCTAATCAAGAGGTATTTCCATAAGAGTCTTTTGTGAAAAATTTTTAAAAATTATTAAAGAAGACAATTTTAAAATGAAAATTTTACAAATCTTAATCCGTAATTCGTTAATAAGATCAGAAATTTCTATTCCTTTAATGAAAGATGTTTTTAAAAATACTAAATAATTAAACTCATACCAGAACCAAAAAAACTGTTCTACAAGTTATAGTGTTATATAGAACAAATAAAATTGAAATTCGTTGAATCGTACAAATCAGAGCACGATCATTAAGGAAGCAATTAATTCTTATCTAGACAAGGGAGTAACTGACAAACAAGACATCTATACCAAAGTGGTAGACGAACTTGGAGTACCTAGACCAACCGTAAGAAGGGTTGCAAGAGATCTTAGAAATGAATTGTTACAGAAAATCCAGATCTTACAGTCTGATATTCCTAAAAATGCTCCTGAAGAAGACCAATAAACTTGGCTCCTTTTTCTTTTTAATTAAAATCACAAATTGATACCAAGCATTACTGTTATAAGCAATGAATTTTTTGAAATAAATAATGGGATACCTTGGGAACCATTTAGCTACTGTGGTAACTGGAGTTTTCGCGGCAGTATTGACAGGTGTATGGCCTATATTGGTTGACTTTGCACCTATCCTGCAATTTGTGTTTATAATGGCAGTACCAATTACATGGTTTCTTACTGCTGTATGCTGGGTTTCTCAAAAGAGTACTGATTATGCGCACAACCAAACACCTCACTCCACACATGAAAAAAAAAGCTTGAATAACTCAAAACAAGTGGTTCAAATCTACACTGCCGATGGAAAGCAAGCAAGCCAAAATGAAATCAAAGAAGCTAAAACAGAACTCACAGAGGAACTCAATTCGCTAAAACAAACCGTGAAGATTAAAGACGACGAAATCGAGAGACTGAATCAACAAATTTCTAATTTACAGACTCTTGTTCAGATCGAATCATTAAAGACAGAACTTGCAAATTTAAAGATGTTAGCATCTAAATCAAAGAAATAATCTCAAATTTTACAATGGGAGCATATTATTCCATGATTTCCTTTACAACCTGGACAGCTTACCGCTCCGCCATAATGACATTTACACGAACATAATTCAGTAGGATCTTTTTGTGCATTCATGAATATCTCTTTTATTGTTGTTTACTACTTAAATAAAAATTTCAAGAAATAATATGATTTCAAAATTTTTGCCAAATAATTCTGAACGTTTTTGAAGGAATTTTATGATAAAATCTTTTTCTTTACTAGTAGAAAAAGTAAACGGGCTTGGAGGGCTTCGATCCCTCGACCTGCAACTTAGGAGGCTACCGCGCTATCCATGTTTCGCGTCAAATTGACTCTGCGCCACAAGCCCAGAAAAAAAAATACTTGTAATTATTTAAGGGTAATCAAGATTAGTTTTGATTATTTCCTGAATGTTTTTCCAACCAAAATTTTCTTTTTTGTCCCATTTTTCAAAATAAATCACATCTTTTAATTCTAATCTTGGCAACCAACCTTTTTTTTCAAGATCTGGTTTTGATGAAAATTCATCAACATGACCCAGGCACAAATATGCTACAGGAATTATATGATCTGGTAAATCCAAAATTTTTTTTAACATTTCATTTGAAAGAATACTGACCCATCCAACTCCTATATTTTCTGTTCTAGCAGCAAGCCAAAGATTCTGAATAGCACAACACACACTATACAAACCAGCTTCTGGAATACTAGATCTTCCAATCACAAAGGGACCAAATTTAGAAGGATCATAAGTTACACAAAGATTTACGGGCGATTCTAAAATCCCTTCAAGCTTAAATGAAAGATATTTTGATTTTTTAGGTTCTTCAACTAATTGAGATGACCTTTCTCTTTCTTTTTCAAATGATTCTTTTACTCTCTTTTTTGTTTCTGGATCCTTAATTAAAATAAAATTCCAAGGCTGTGAAAAACCCACCGATGGTGCATGATGAGCTGCATTTAGAATTCGAGATAAAATCTCATCTTCAATTGGCTTTGAGATAAAATGCGATCTAACATCTCTCCTTGAATGAATTGCTTTGTATAGTCCATTTTTCTCTTCATTAGTGAATTTGTCAGTCATTCTCTCTTGCCTTGCTCCTATCGTTTGTTAAACGTTAATAATGTCTGCAACTAGTCTTGTTTTTCAATGGGCCGGTAGTCTAGCTGGTTAGGATACCGCCTCGACACGGCGGTGATCGTGAGTTCGAATCTCACTCGGCCCACTTTTTTTTAAGTTGAGGAATCAAAATTCTTCTCAATTACACTCCAAGCACTTTCTGTGGTCATTACCCCATTTACAGAAAAACTAGATATTTTATCATCAATTATTGCTTGGTAGATTTCACTAGTAACCTCACTCTTATTTAACTGAAAAATACTACTCAATGGAATTTCTGCTCCACTTGTAAACAGTGCTCTTCCGGGCATCGCAACATCTTCAGTTGAATACTGACCAGATCCTAATAATTCACCATCTGCAAATAATTGGTAATTGATTAAAGGTACGGTGAAAGTTTTTTCACTTGGATTTTTTACAAGAAAAGTCACATTCAATTTAGCTGAATTTTCAACTTTATTGACACTTAAAACCTCTACATCAAATATTTCAATTTCCGCTTGTTCTAATTCTGGATTATCCAAACTAGCATACCAAATTATTGCACCCATTAATCCAAACATCGATGCGATTGCAGCATAAACTACAAGTTTACTTTGAAGTGCCAATTCAATGATAGCACATCTCTATCAACTAAAAAAGGTTGTCAAGATCCAAATACATAATATTTGATTGAACTTACCAATTTCTGTGGTTTTAGAACAGGCAATCTTAACATGGATTCATCTTATTGCGGCCTCTATATGGGTTGGTGGTTCGATTTTCATTGGAGTTGTATTTTCACCAATTCTAAAGTCCATCACTACTTCAATTGAAGAAAGAATACAAATAATGATTAAAGTTGGAAAAAGATTCAACAAAGTTGCAATCCCATCATTGATTATTTTAATGGCTACAGGTTTGTATAATTCCTATGCTCTGTTAAGTAATCCAAACTTGTTAATGGGAACAAGCTATGGAACTTTTCTCACAATTAAGGTGTTTTTGGTTATTGCCTTGATCATAACATATGCAGTACATGTTAGAGTCATTCGAAAAGAAGTAGAAGAACAAATTATGACAAAACAAATGTCCATGCAAGAAATTCAAAAATTAAGAAAGAAAATTATCATTTTAGGGGAAATTACTGTTGTTCTTTCAATAGTCATACTATTTTTTGCTGCCCTACTTGATACCGGAATATGAAATTCCTTTTATTCTTACTTCGTATCCATTAGATAGTTTTCCAATCCCATATTTGCACCCTGTAATCTTTGATGCAATAAACAAATTTGTCTCTAAATGTTTTGAGATCTTTTTTACTTGAAATATTGTCATACCATTAGCAAGACTCGCAGGAACAACAATCATATCCGCTAAATTCTCATCAACACTGAACTTATTTTGAATGAATTCCTCTAGGTTTAAATCAAATTTTCTCATTTTTTTGTTAAAAATAGAATCCATTCCAATGATTGAATCATCGTCTATACTACTTATCAGAATGGAGCTACCTGAATCCAATGCAGATTCCTCTTTTATTTTACTTTCAACATTGAATTTATTTTCTACTAATTTTTCTTTGATATTTTTAATTTCATCATCAATTACATTCAAAGGAAGTTTAGAAAATGAACAAAATAATTTTACATATTTTGTTTTTCTAGATTCAAGATTTATTGATTTGATCATATCCGATGGAAAAACTTCCAATTCAATCATTCCACCTCCCTTAGGAAAATATCCTCTTTTGATCAAGTTGATAGAAAATTTTATTCCCATTCGTGAATACAATTCTTTTAAAATTACTTCAGTATAGTCTATTGTTGGACTCCATAGAACACTAGTTCCACCTTTAATTGTGATCTTCAAACTTTTTTTACAAGCTGCCACAGCAGGAATTAAAACTTGAATAATCAGAGCTATACTTCCAGCTGTTCCCACATCTTCAGTGATACTGAGACTTTTCATATTCTTTGGAACAAATTCAAAATCAGTTGATCCTACCTTCACATTATCTAAACTAGCATCGCAAATTTTTTTAAGAATTTTTAGTATTGCCAAATGTTGAGGTTTTAATCCTGGATTTGATCTCCCTTGTCGGATATTTTTTATTTTTATTGGTTTGTTCAATATACATGATAAAGTAACAGCAGTTCGGACAATTTGTCCTCCTCCCTCCCCAAATGATCCATCTATTTCCATTAATTCCATTAAATTTCCAAAAATTATTGGCTTTATGATAGTTTTTTAAAATGAATTTTTAATCTATATTTATGATTGGTCTCTTAATTGGAAGGTTTCAGCCATTTCATCTAGGACATCTTGATGCTTTGAAATTTGCGTTATCGAAGGTTGATAAATTATGGATCGGGCTAGGAAGCTCAAATAAACCTCTTCAAAAAAATAACCCTTTTTCTGTAGAAGAAAGAAAGAAAATGATCTTAGATTCTATAGATAACTCTATTGAAAACAAGATTCGGGTTTTCCCTATTCCAGATTTTGAGGATCATAAAAAATGGGCCGATCATATTGATACAATAGTCCCAAAATATGACATTGTTTTTACTAATGATGATATGACAAAATATCTTTATTCCAAACGAGGATTCCTGACTTCTTCCATTCCTTTTACCAAACGAGATGTTTTATCTGGAACAAATATTCGAGATTTGATTGCAAGCGATCAATCTTGGGAACAATTTGTCCCCGAAGGAACTCGAAAATTTTTAAAAGAAACTAATATCAAACAACGGTTAAAAAATCTCTAATTATAAATAAAACCCATAAGATGTTCCATTGGAGATAAATTTGGAATATCTATCAATGTTACCCGGTCCAACAAATGTTCCTAATCGAGTTATGAGGGCTATGTTAGCTCCAATAATTAATCATAGAAGTGACGATTTCGTAGAATTATACAGTGATGTAGTTGATAAAACTCAACAAGTTTTTCAAACACAAAATGATGTAGTGGCCCTTTCTGCATCTGGAACTGGTGCAGTTGAGGCAGGAGTTGTAAATCTTATCAAAAAAGGAGACAAGGTCATTATTCCTGTAAATGGAGAATTTAGTGGTAGACTAGCGGAGTTAATCTCTGGACAGGGAGCTAATGTGGTAAAACTAGAAACCCCTCCTGGCCAAAATGCAACATTTGACCAAGTGAAAGAAGCATTTGATAATAACAAAGATGTTAAGGCATTCTACGTTGTTCACAATGAAACCTCTACAGGAACAATGGTGAATTATCTAGACAAAGTGTCAGATTTAACTTCAAGAAATGATGCATTCTATGTCGTAGATTCTGTTTCTTTACTTGGTGGTGCTCTACTACCAGTAGACAAATGGAATATTGACGTTTGTATGACAGGCGCACAAAAGGCAATTGCCGCTCCACCTGGAATTTCTCCAATATCTGTAAGTCCAAAAGCTAAAAAATACATGATAGCAAATCCTCCCGCTACAATGTACTTCAACTTAGCAAGATATTTCAAATATTATGAAGAATCAAAACATACTCCATTCACCCCAGCACTACCATTACTCTATGCTTATAGAGAAGCATTGACTATCATGTTAGAAGAAGGATTAGAACATATTTTCAAACGTCATAAAATTTGTTCAGATGCATTATACTCTGGATTAAGTGCAATTGGTCTTACTCCATTTGCAAAAGAAGAAGACCGTTCTATCTCTATTGTTGCTCTAAATTATTTAGATGGATTACAAGATAAAACATTTAGAGATACATTAGCTCAAAAATTCAAAGTATTAGTTGCTGGTGGATTTGGAAATCTAAAAGGCAAAGTATTCCGTGTTGGATGTATGGGAGAAGTTAGTCCATATCATGTAATGAGAACAATTTCAGCAATTTCATCAACTCTTGCAATGATGGGATATCAAACTGATGCTCAAGCAGGTCTTAAAACAGCAGAAGAGAAACTAAAAGCTCTCTAAATCATGTTAACTTAATATAAGGAAATTCGAGATCGAACACATTGACTTTCAACAAAGGTTCATTGATACTAATTGATTATGTTGCCAAAGTAAAAGATACTGAGGAAATTTTTGATACAACAATAGAAGAAGACGCAAAAAAACATTCAATTCATGAATCAGATGTTAAATACCAACCAAAATTGGTTTCAATTGGAGAGGTTTCTTATCCGGTTCTAAAAGGATTGGATGAAGCACTAACTAAAACGTCTGTTGGAGAAAAATTAACAGTTGAAGTAACACCTGACAAAGGCTTTGGAGAAAGAGATTCAACAAAGGTTCGAATGATTCCTATTAGAAAACTAGGAGAAGACGCTGAAAAAATTTCTGTTGGTGATACAATAGAAATTGATAACAAGAGAGGGATAATTCGATTTATTGGATCAGGTAGAGTACAAATTGATTATAATCATAGATATGCAGGAAAAACCATCATTTATGATGTAAATGTAATAAAGTCCTTAGACTCAGAAAATGACAAGATAGATGGAATTCTAAAAAATAGACTGCCAGTAGAAAACTCAAAAATTGAATTTACAATTAAAGAAAAAGAGGTAAATATCAAAATCCCAGAAGAGATATTCAGAGCTGATGGAATTCAAATAATGAAACATTTCATACAAGTTGATATTTTCAAATTTGTTCCATCTTTAGAAAAAGTGAATTTCATAGAGACTTATCAAAATAAGCAAACACAAACCAAGAAGACAGAAACTAAAGAAACTGCACCAAAACCAAAAGCTGCTTAATCAAATAACTCCAGTACTTTTAGCTAAATTTAGAGCTCGTTGTTTTGTCATATTCACTTCTTTTAGAATAGTATATCTTTCAGGTCTTAATTCTTGAGCAATCATTAATGCATTTATGACTTCATCTTTATCCAAACCAATTTGCTTAGCTGTTGTAGGAGCTCCAACTTCCTTTAACGTCTTTACTATCTTTTTCCAATCTTGTCCTTGTAATTTTCCCATCATAATTGATCCAATTCCACATTTTTCTCCATGGAGACCTTTTCCCGGTGCAATTTTATCTAAAGCATGAGAAAAAAGATGCTCTGCACCAGAACATGGTCTACTACTACCTGCAATGCACGATGCTACACCTGCACTAATTAGAGCCTCTACAATGACTCGAGCATCTAATCCTTCTTTGGAATATTTTGAAGAATTCTCCATCACTATCTTTGCACTCATTGTTGCCAAATCAGCTGAATACATTCCATAATATTCTCCTGTTTTTTTATGTCCTAACTGCCAATCTTTTACTGCAATAATGTTGGCAATAAGATCTCCACAGCCACTTGCCAGCAATTTGGATGGTGCTTTTTTAATTACATCAATATCTACGAAAACTCCTAATGGTGCAGTAGCAACAATTGAATGAGGTTTATCAGTTTTTACCGACACAAACGGACTAGCCATCCCATCATGAGATGCGGCCGTTGGAACACTAACAAAAGGTAAATCAAGATTAAATGAGACCATTTTGGCAGTATCTACAGAACGACCACCGCCTATACCTACAACCAAATTACTATGATCTTTTTTGACATCCTTTTCAATTTGTTTTATGGAATCTACTTGATTATCCTTTGATGTATGCCACACAAATTTGATTTTTTTTAATTTTAATGATTTTTCGATTTTAAGTTTGAGGATCTTTTGAACATTTATTCCAGAAATTAATGAAACGATTTTAGGTTTATTCAAAGAAAATAGGAATTCTCCTATTTCACTCATATTGTTTTCACCAACCACAATCAACCTTGGTAATTCCATTGTATGGGATTGCATGAGTTGCTCCTCTTTTGTCATTATTTATCATTTCAAGAGATCAAAAAGTTATTTAAAAGGGTGAATGCCACTTACAATATCTCTAAAGGTGTATCTTTTGTCAAATAATGTTGAAGAAAAAATTCTGCACGGGACTACCACTGTAGGTATCAAGGCTAAAGATGGTGTTGTTTTATGCGCAGATATGAGGGCCAGTGCAGGTTATTTTATTGCAAATAATAACACTATGAAAATTCAAAAAATAGACATTCATGCAGGCTTGACTTTGGCAGGTGGAGTTGCTGATGCCCAAAATATAGTCGATATTTTACGTTATCATTCTAATCTACATCGCGTAGAAAAACATGGACCAATATCCATTCATTCTCTTAGCAGATTATGCTCTTTGATATTCCATCAAAACCGTGGTTATCCATTTATGGCAGATATCCTAATAGGCGGTTATGACTCCAACGGTCCAGCCTTATTCAATGTTGATATGTTTGGCTCAGTAGAAGAAAAAACCTACGTTACCACCGGGAGTGGTTCTCCTGTAGCTTATGGTTTACTAGAAGAAGAATATCATCCAAATCTTACTGTAGAAGAAGCCAAAAAAGTTGCTTTAAGAGCAGTAAAAGCTGCAATTGTTAGAAACATTGGAACTGGAGATGGAATTAATATTGCAGTAATGGATAAAGATGGATTCCGTCTTTTAACAGATGAGCAGAAAAAAGCAGTAATTGAACTTTAAAAATTTAATGAACTAGAAACCACTAATCAAACTTTCGTGATTTAATGCAAAGGAAACTACAAGAAAAAGAATTACCAGAAAGCCAAAACATAATGGCTACCATACTGCAAAGTATTCCCAAAGAAGCTAATCTAACAAAAATAGAATATGAAGGACCGCGAATTGCTCTTTATACAAATGCGCCTCGTTATCTTTTAGAAAATAATGAAACAATTTCTAATCTTGTAAATATTATCAAAAAAAGAATCGTTGTTAGAACAGATGAATCAATAAGAAAACCTGAAGAAGAAGCCAGAAAAATTATTGCAGACTGTGTACCTGAAGAAGCAAAACTCCAGGGAACGGTGTTTGATACTGCAACAGGTGAAGTATCGATAGAAGCTAAAAGACCTTGGTTACTTCAAAGAAATGCAAAAGAATTCAATCATGCTGAAGTCACTGAAAAAACTGGATGGAAAATACGTGTAAGAAAATCAACAACAGTTCCCTCACGTACTATTCAAACAATAAAAGCAACTCTAAAACAATCTTCAGCAGATAGAAGTAGACAACTAAAAGAAATTGGCGATGAGATATTTCGTCCTAGATTATCACAAAGATCTGAAGTTTCTCTTTTTACTTTAGGAGGATTTGGACAAGTTGGAAGATCTTCCATGCTCTTATCAACACCCGAAAGCAAAATTTTGATTGATTGTGGAGTCAATCCTGGTGCTAGATCTCCAATGGATGCATATCCAAGATTTGATTCACTTAACATGACACTAGACGAACTAGATGCAATAGTAATTGGCCACGCACATTTAGATCATACTGGATTCCTTCCTGCTCTATGTAAGTATGGATATAAGGGTCCAATTTATTGTACAGAACCAACTTTACCAATGATGAATCTTATTCAATTAGATGCCATAAAAGTAGCTGCAGCTCAAGGAAGAAACCCAATTTATTCAGAAAGAGACGTTAAACAAATTATGAGACAAACCATAACTCTTCCATATGGAACTGTAACGGACATCTCTCCTGATATTAAATTAGTACTTGCAAATGCAGGACATATCCTTGGTTCTGCTTTATGCCATTTTCATATTGGAAACGGAGATCACAACTTTGTTTATTCTGGAGATATTAAATTTGGAAAAAGTATTTTGTTTGAGGCAGCAAGTTGGAATTTCCCTAGAGTTGAAACTTTATTAATTGAAAGCACATATGGTCTAAAAGAAGATATTCAACCCACAAGACAAGAAGTAGAATCATCTTTCATTAATGCAGTAAACAATACTTTAGCAGATGGAGGAAAGGTTCTCATCCCAATTCCTGCTGTAGGAAGAGCTCAAGAAATTATGATGGTGATAGATCATTATATGAAATCTGGAGAAATGGTAGAAGCTCCTGTTTTTACAGAAGGAATGATTTCTGAAGCCTCTGCAATTCATGAATCATATCCTGAATATCTTGCACGAGAGCTTAAACAAAAAATCTTAGAAACTGACGACAATCCTTTTGATTCGGAATATTTTACCAATATTGAACATGCTGATGCTAGAGAAGAACCTCTAAGAGAAGATTCACCTTGTATAATTTTAGCCACTTCAGGAATGCTAGAAGGTGGACCTGTTTTAGAGTATTTCAAAAATATTGCTCCTGATAAAAAAAGTAAAGTTTTGTTTGTATCATATCAAGTTAATGGCACATTAGGAAGACGAGTTTTGGATGGGTCAAAACAAGTTTCAATGCTTGGAAAAGAGGGAAAAGTTGAAGTTGTAACAATAAACTGTGGAGTTGAAAAACTTGATGGATTCAGTGGTCACAGTGATTACAATCAACTAATGTCTTTTGTTCAGAGATTAAGACCGAAACTCAGAAGAGTTCTGGTAAATCATGGAGAGAGGAAGAAATCTGAAAATCTTGCTATGAATATTAGAAGAATGTATAGGATTCCAGCACATTATCCACAAATACAAGAAGCAATCAAATTATTTTAGATCGTATTCTGGCTTCCAAATTTTAATACTAGAAGGAGCAACAATAATTCTCTCTTCTCCTAATCTGGCAATATCTGCATCTGCCGTTTTTGCAATAGAATACAAATCTTCAACAACTTTACGGAGCTGATCTACATCTTTTTGAGCTAATGGTGTTACTCTTAAAATCAGAATCATTCCCTTTTTGATATCTTCTTTTATTGAATGAACATCACTCGTGTCACGTATGGTAATAGCTTTCAAGTAGGTAGGGTTTTCTTGTTTTTGCATCCTTGATAAAAATGCGATCTACTCCTTCAAAAACTCTTCCTTAGTTTTAACTAATTTGAATAAAATTCCACGCCTAAATTCTAAATTTGAGATAGGATTCTTCATCTGCAGGCTTTATCATTATCCCCTCAGTTTGAGAATTTTTATTGATACTTACTTGTCCGTTTTCGCTTTTGGGGGCATCTGAATATCTGAGAGTGACGGAGGATGCAAACTCGATGTGTTTATCTGCAGTTTTCCCTCGTAAAATAGAAACTGGTCCCATATGATCGCGTGCTTCAAACAAAATGTCATTGGGTAAAGCGATAGCTTTAATCATTTCATTTTCATCTTTATTTCTACCAACAATTAATTTTGTTTCTTCATCTAATCTAAAATGTCTTCCAATCTTTAACAAATCTATATCATTTATTGTAGGTGTTTCTACATGTTCAAACAAATCTTTTGCACGTAACCCAAATGTTGGGTCTGTTAAAAGACAACCTCCACCAGCATTTGGAGGATTTTCAATTCCATATTTTTTAGCCATATCTAACTGAGCTCTTCTAGTTCTACCTTTAATCATTCCAAGGTTTTCTCTTTTGATTAATCCATTTCTTTCTGGATCAGTTTCAGGGAGCAATGCAGCTGATAACGGTCTTACAATTTTTCCTAACAATCCTGTTTCTTTTTCAATTGTTCTTAATGCAGGTGCATGTTGACTCATTGGTCTCTGACCTAAAACTTCCCCCGAAATAATGAATTCAGCACCAATTTCTTCCATGTGTTTTTTTGCAGCTTGAAACATCATTGATCTGCAATCAACACAAGGATTGAAACCGGCTCCGATACCATATTTTGGATGTTTCAGCATTTCAATATATTCATCTCCTAAATACACAGTTTTCAAATTTACATTAAGATCATCTGCTCTTTCTCTAATTTCAAATCCACAACCTCTTCCACAATCAAAATCACAAAATGGAGTTTTAATCGCCACAGCTGAAACTTCAAAACCTTGCTCTTGCATCATTCTTACCGCAAGTTGACTATCTAATCCGCCTGAAAGTAAAGCTACAACTTTTTTCTTTTCATCAGTCATAATTCTTCAATTTTTTAACCGCATATACAAACTTTACATCATACATAAATTAAGAAATACATTTGAATTGTTATGGAAGAACGAAGAAAATTACTCTTAAAAAACGCTCAAAAGATTGATTGTGATACCCTAGTTACATTTGAGCCTGAAAATCTCTTTTATATGACTGGATTTTGGGGAGAAGCACTTGGAGTTTTAGAAAAGAATGGAAATACTACCATCATTGCCCCAGAACTTGAGGTGGGAAGAGCCAAAGAAGAATCAAAAAATTGTAATGTGATAACTGGTGAAAGAGGAACTGGTTTAATTTCAACCTTAATTTCAAAAATTAAGAAAAATAAAGTTTGTACTGATTGCAATAATTTTTCTATAATGACATCCTTGAAAAAATCTATCCCAAAAATAACCTCTACAACGGATCCGTTTTACAACTCTCGCATAATTAAAGATGAAAACGAAATCAAAATTCTAAGAAAAGGCTCAAAGATAATCGATGAAATGTTTGAACTCTGTTCAAAAAAATTGCATGCAAGTCAAAAAGAGTCAGAATTACAGGCGATTCTTATGGCATATGCTATAGAACAACAAATGTTTGACACAGGATACAAATCAACACTTAATCCTCTTATAATAGCTGGTGGTCCAAATGGAGCTTTACCACATGCACAGGTTACTAATAGAAAATTCAGAAAAGGTGATCTTGTTGTGGTAGATCTAACATTAAGATACAAAGGATATGTTTCTGATGCCACACGAACTTTTGCTATTGGAAAAATTTCACCTCAAGCAAGTGAAGCTTATGAGATTGTTAAAGAATCACAAAAACTTGGAATAAAAAAAGTAAAACCAAAAGAAAACTGTAAAGATATTGATTTCGCTTGTCGTAAATTCATTGAAGACAAAAACTATGGGAATTATTTTATTCATTCAACGGGTCACGGAATAGGATTAGAAGTTCATGAAGCTCCCACAATTTCTTATCGAAGCGATACAAAATTAGAAAAAAATATGGCAATTACGGTAGAACCTGGCATTTACATTCCAAAAAAATTTGGTATCAGAATTGAAGATTCTTTAATTGTACAAGAAAGACCAATTATAATGCATAATTTTACTAAGGAATTGATTACGATTTGAATCTAGAATTTAAAAAAACTAGTCATAAAAATCAACTAAATTAATAATGTATTTTGAATCTTCATCATTCCCTTCGATATTTTTTGACTTAATATTGACATTCCAGTCATAATGAAAATCTTCTTTATATGAATCAAAATCAAGAATTACTTGATATTCATCATTTTCTAATTTAGTTACTGAAATTATTACATTAGTTTTTTTATTATCATAAATTTTTTCATTTGGGTACTCATTATCTATCTGACTTGTAATTGCATCATAAACTGTTAGTCCTTTTTTATTTGGTCCATTGTAGTCCATTAGGATATTGATTACATCTTGTTCTTCCGAAGAAAGAGTTTGAGGGAATTTGCTTTCTAAATCCCCCTTAGATAATTCGGGCACAATAAAAATAATCACTATCGCTATTACAGCTAAGTATATTGGAGCTCTTTTTTTAAGGAATTTTTTAAATGGTGACTCTTTTTGCTTCTCTTTCTTTTTTGAATCTTTTACCATTTTTCTCTCTTCCTAGTTTTTTGCAGTCAAAATTAAAACTTCCCAAGGAAATTTTATCAATTTATTGTTAAGTGTGTATGGCTTCACATTCTCTTTTACTAAGTTCTTTAATTCTCTTTTTTTTGTTTGATTGAGTGATTGCAATTTTTCTTTTAACGGCTTTGCAACATATTTTAGATAATTTTCCCAATAATCGTTTACCGTTCCTGGACTATAATTAAAAACAAAATTATTTATTGAAATTTTTGAAAATCCAGCTTTTTTTACAATATTTTTCAAAGCAATTTTTGTTCCAAATCTGTCCAAATCCGGTGTTCCAGGAGGAATGTAATCCGGAATAATTTTAGTCACTGCATTAAAAATACTATTAAAAAATGGAACCTTATTTGTTGCTCCATGTACACTTATACCTAATTTTCCATCTTTTTTAAGATGGACTTTCATATTTTTCAATGCTTTTAATGCATTAGGGAAAAAAAACAATCCATATTGGCAGGTTATTATATCAAAATTTTTTGAAAAACTAAAATTTTCAGCATCAACATTAACAAAATCTAAATTAGTTTTTTTATTATTCCATTTTTTTGCAATCTTTAAAGCTGTAACGGATGTATCTCCACCTACTACCAACCCTGTATTCCCAACTTTCTGCATAATTTTTTTTGTAACTACTCCTGTACCACAAGCTAAATCTAAAACATTATCTCCTTTTTTTATATTCAGCATCTGAATTAATTTTGAAGTACTTACAAAAGGTCCTTGATTAACGCTTGCCCATCTTTTATGATAACGTGGAGCTACTTCATTCCATATCGCAATATTCTTTTTTTTATAATCTATTTGATTTAATCTCATATCAACTTCATTTTTGGTTTTTTAATCTTAAATTTCATTAATATTATAATCTAAAACTTTTCCTGTTTCATGAAAATATCTATGTTCAATTTCTTTTAGGTTTTGACTCAATTTTTCATTTTTATTTTTTTTCAACTTATTTTGGATTTCTTTATGTTTTGCAATAAGTTTTCTTAGATCCGAATTTTTCATTTAAGCCTCATCTCAATCTCTTTTCGAATAAATTTAACAATTTTTTCTTTCTTTTTCCATCCTGAAGCTTTCACATTTGATGAATCAATTATAAACACTTCATTGCTATTTGGATTTTTTTGGTATTTTAATCCGATATCGTTAGCTATTATCATATCCGCATTAGAATCTCGTAATTTTTTTTCTGCAGATTTAATCAAATCCCTTTTTGAAATATTTGCTTCCGCTTTGAATCCAATTAAAAAAGTATTTTTTTGCAACTTCTTAACTTGATCAATAATTTTGGGGGCTTTTTTGAGACTAATTTTGATATGATTTTGATCGCTCTTTATCTTTTTTTTATTGATAATTTTAGGGGTATAGTCAGCAATGGCTGCGGCCATTATTACAACATCAAATTGCTTCTTTAATTCATTTTTTACAACATCAAACATTTCTTTCGATGTATTTACTTTGATTATCCTTGCTCCTTTTGGTGGCTTTTCAACCCCTGGACCATAAACTAAAGTCACTTTGGCACCTGAAGAAATTAATTCAGAAGCCAACAACACGCCAGTCTTTCCTGAACTTTGATTAGTAATTATTCTAACAGGATCAATGTATTCAATTGTAGGACCGGCAGTTATCAATATTTTTTTGTTTTTTAAAATCGAAGATGAACCGAATTTTTTTAAAACATAATTCAAAACTTCCTCAGGTTCAATTGCTTTTGCTTTCTCTTCAATCATCTGTGGTGAAAGAAATTCAATTTTGTTTTTTAAAAAATCAATATTTTTCTTTATGGCATAATTATCATACATCGAGGCATGCATAGCTAGACACATCAATATGGGAATTTTAGATCCAAAGCCTACTGTTAAAACAGTAGATACAGGAGTATCATCTATACCATTAGCTAATTTTCCAAGTGTATTCGCAGTTGCAGGATAAACGATAATCAAATCAGCCTTATTGTAATCTGCTAATCTGATATGTTCAAGATCCCCTGTTAACTTTGTAATGACTTCATTTCCTGTAGCCCACTTAAAGTATTCTGGTTGTATCAATTTGGAAACAGCTGTTGTTGCAACACAATTTACATCAGCACCATGTCTCATTAGTAATCTTGCTAATTCTATTGCCTTGTATGCAGCAACACTACCAGAGACGCACAGAACAATTTTTTTTCCTGACAACTCTACTCCATAGGAGCTGACAATATCTAAGGAGGGATGTTCCTTTTTTTTATTAATTTTATTTCTAACGTCCAATTTCTTCCCGTAACTTCTTTAATTCATTTTCATCCATTGAAAACCAATTTTCTTTAGCCGGAAAAACCCCTGATTCTACGTCTTTTTTATAATTTTCAATAGCTTTTACAATATCTTCAGATAAATTCATGTATTGTTTCACAAATTTTGGTTTAATTTTTTCATACATGCCCAGTAAATCCTGAACAACAAGGACTTGACCGTCACATCCAGAACCTGAACCAATTCCGATGGTTGGGACACTGACCGTTTCAGAAATTATTTCTGCCACTTCATGGCTTACCATTTCCAAAACAATACTGAATACGCCTGCTTCTTCAAGCTCTTTTGCATCCTCGATTAATTTTAGTGCTGTTTCTTTAGTTTTCCCTTGAACCTTGTAACCTTGGTACAGCATTGTAGTTTGAGGTTGTAATCCTATATGACCCATTACTGGAATACCGATGTCGGTAATAGCACTAATAGTTTCTGCCATTATCGCACCACCTTCAAGCTTTACTGCATCAGCTCCTGATTTAATTAATTTACCTGAATTTCTAATTGCTTCATCAATACTAGTTTGATAAGACATGAAGGGTAAATCAGAAACTAACAAAGAATCTTGTCTTGCCCTACTGACAGCTTCTGTAAAAATGCACATATGTTCCATTGTTACGGGAATAGTGTTGTCATATCCCAGCATCACCATTCCTGCACTATCTCCAACGAGAAGTATGTCTACTTCAGATTTACTACATAATGATGCAAGTGTATAGTCATAACTTGTAATTACAGAGATTTTTTTCCCATCATTTTTCATATTGATTATATCTTGAACTGATTTATGCAATTTGAGACCTCTTTGTCAGATTATTTTTAATTTCATTAATGCTATTTGAAAGACTTTTCTTGTTATCAAAATTTGCTACAATTTTTTTGAGAGTTTCTTTATTTTTTTTTGATAGTTTTCTACAATTTTCAATCAACAAATTCATAGAACGAGTAACATTGTCCACAATTGTGATGTTTGCAGTTTGAGCAGTTCTTGATAGAGGATTTAGGTCAAAAGTAATCACAATTTTTCCTGCCTTTCTTAGAGCCAAAGTCCTATCTCCATCTTCAAGTGGAACCACTATCACATCCGAAGAGTAAATCCCATTTTTATCGACAAACCTTCTTGCAGAATCTATCCCAGAAAGAGTAGTTTTTGAAGATTGCTTAACACCTAAAACTTCTTGGGCGCCATTATTTTTAAGAACCTTTACTATCGCATTCTTCCTTTTTTCATTAGTATAGAATAGATTTACCTCGATTTTTGAGCCTGTTTGTTTTGCCAATTTCACAACTTCCTTTGGACACAATGCTGCTATATTCCCATTTACTGAAATTACTGGAGAATCTGCTAGTAAGATTTGTGCTGCTGCAACTTTGATTGCCAATTTGGCAGTTTTTCCAGTTTTTTCCCCTAATAGATAATCAAACGCTTCTCCTCTACCCTGAGCAAGAAGACCCTCCTTTGCAACTAATCCCTTGTCAAATCCTGAAACAAGTTTTTCTCGAATTAATAACGATTTAACCCTTGGATGAGATTTTGGAATCAAAGACATTAAAACTCAATTAATTATTAAGAACCCTTGCTCCTTCTTTATCTAATTTTGAAATTATTATTCTTCCTTCCGGATACTTTTTAAAAATTTTTAAAACTTCGTTTATTGATTTATCTTGTACCATGGAAAAAACTGTTTCCCCAAAAAGTGCAACACCACTTTTAATTCCATTATTAGATAAATCTTCAATTAACATTTCCATCCTTGGAGTCAGCACATTTACATATTTTGCAAATTCCAATGACATGTCTTGAAAATTCTCATGGTCTTTTGATTTTAGTAATTTATTAACCATAATTCCTCCTAAACCATTAATTTTAGAAAGCTGTTCTTGTATGAATTTCTTTGTAGAAATAGGTGAAAAACAAATCATTACAATTGAAATATTTTTAATTTCAATTTTTTTCACTTCTCCTATTCCAGGTGCCCCAGGCTTTGTTCTAATTTCAAAACCACCATGATAAGAAGCTAAAACATCTCCTAATCCTGTTTTACAACTAACTTCAGCCTTATGTGCAATTTTCCCAATATCCATCTTATTCAATTTTGTTTCTAAAACGTGATCTAAAGCGTAAGCAAGAGATAAAGCAACAGCACCACTAGATCCTAAACCATAACCCACAGGAACTGAAATTTGATGTTGAATTTCAAAAAAAATATTTTCAAAATTTCCCAATTTTAAAAATTCTTTTAACACAAATTCAGATACATCGGTTTTATCAGATTGAAATCCCACACTTGAAATTCTAAATTTTGGATTTTCAATTTTTGTAGAAGTTATTACTTTTGTAGTCACTCCCTCTGAAATTGAAAACCCTGCTCCAGTAGAACCAAATTCTTCTGAGACTCCTTTTTCATTCAAATGTGCTTTAAAGAATCCAGTCACGTGTGCAGGACAAAATGCTATTGCCTCCATTGATCTAAGTTTAAATTTTACATAAAATATAAGAATATGGCTTAAATTAATTAAATTAATATAAATTGACTAAATTTATTCGACGCCTACAAAAAATTGGAAGTACTATTCTTGTATCACTTCCAAAAGAATGGGTTGATGCTAACAATCTAGATAAAAGTAGTCAAGTTGAACTTGAAACTGGTCAAGATAGTATTTCAATATCTGCAAATACAGAGATTCGATTAACCAAAGATCTTGTAATTTCGTATCCATTACCTAAAGATGAAAATATTGTTGCTGACATTACAGGTGCTTATCTTTTGGGATATGATATTATCCAAATCAATTCAAAATCCATTATTCCAGGAGAAGATAGAGAAAAAATTCGAAATTCCATGAGACGATTAGTTGGAATGGAAATAATTGAAGAAGATTCTTCAAAGATAAACATGCAATTTCTTTTAGACACTAGAACTTTAAATCCAGAAAAAATTTTGAAAAGAATGAGTTCAATTGCCCTTGGTATGTACGATGATGTAACAAGTGGTTTAGTTTCTGAGGATAAATCAAATTTAAAAACACTTGCAAAAAGAGATGTAGAAGTAAATAGACAATATTTTCTTTTAGTTCGTTTGATAAGAAGCACTCTTGTTGATAAAAGATTAGCTAATGTTTTTAATCTTGAAAATATAGATGTTTTAGATTATAGAGTAGCTGCTAACCTTTTAGAAAATGCCGGAGATACAATAGTAGAACTTGCTGATTTTATTTACAATTCTTCCTTGTCAGAAGACCTTTTAAAAAAAATTTTTGTTGTGGTACAAAATTTTGATGGGCTTGCAGAAAAATCAATTAACGCATTCACTAAGCCTGATAGAAGATTAGCTATAGAAGCTATTGCATCTCATAAAAAGTTTCAAGAAAACTTATCTAATTTAAGAATTACAATTGGAAATAAGAAACAAATTCCAATTGATTTTCATGACCTTATTTACATGTTTGAGAGAATTGCAAAATCTTGGGCAGATGTTGCTGATCTTGTAAAGCCAATTTATAATGAATAATTAAAATAATTTTTTCTTTGCAGCGTATGTCAAAACAGCACAAATTGTTTTTGAATCTTGAATTTTTCCAGTTTTTATCATTGCTAGCAATTTTTTAAAATCCACTTTTACAACTGATAATATTTCATCCTCATCAAGACTCAAATCTGAAACTTTTTTCAAATGGGAGGCCACAAAACAATGAATCACTTCTGTATTGTAACCAATAGAAGGATAAAATGTAATCAAAGGGGCCATTTTTTTTGCTTTGTAGCCAGTTTCTTCCTCTAGTTCTCTAAAAGCACATTTTTCTGGCTTTTCCCCTCTTTCAAGAGTTCCAGCAGGAATTTCTAAAACGTAACCATGTGGATAGCGATGTTGTTTTACAAGTATTACTTTTTTATTCTCATCAAAAGCAAGCATAGCGGCAGCTCCTCTATGCTCAATCATTTCTCGCTTGACCTTTCTTCCCTCTATCACTCCGTCATAAACACTTAAACCTAAAATTTTACCTTCAAAAATTTTTTTCTTTTTCATATTCAAAGAAATAATTTTTGATTATTTAATTGGTTTGATAAATTAAATGAAGTTTTGGAGATGTTTTTGAATTTTTAATGGCTGTTTTTAACCAGTCATTATAAAATATCATTTTTTTTGGGATAAATAAATCTGCAGATTTTATATTTTCTGTAGTTCTTACCTTCTGTACTAATTCATCCATAGAGTAAATGTCTTTACTATACATAAATAAAACAATTTGATTTTTTGCAATAAATGGAATTTGTAAAAATGAGTCTAAAAATTTTTTCTCTAAAATTTTTAATGTTTTTTTAAGATCATTATCAATCCAAGCCAAAATTGCATGAGGAATAAACTCATTTATTTTTGTAGGATCATACACTAAAGTAAACTGAATGGAATCATTTTCGTTTAATTTTTCAATACAACGGGTAATAGTTTTTGTAGATAGATTCACATTTTTAGAAATAATTTCAATTTTTTGTCTAGGATTTTCAAGTAATTTTTCTAAAATTTCTAAATCAGTTTTAGTCAAATTAGAATCTGTATATGAGCTCTCTGCTTCAAAAATTGATAATATTCTGATATCCTTCATTAAATTTTTAATAATCTCAATTTTTTCCTTTAGATTTTCTTTTACAACAATTCCACAAACTGTAATTCCTCCAATACAAGGAACTACAAAAAATGGTTTTCCCACAAGGCTCATTTGATCAAGAATTGACTTGACATTTTGACCTGATACTACAATGTACATTACTCCTAAACCCAACAATGGGGGGTCCACTTTGACAGTAAATTTTTCTATAATCCCAGATTTTTCCATTTTCTGAACTCTCGCTCTAACCGAACTTCCAGAAATTCCTAATTCTTTTCCAATCTGCCTATCTGATTCTCTACAGTTATTCAACAATCTGCCAAGTATTTTGATATCTAAATTGTCCAATTTAGTCCTCTTTTACCCCTTATTCTATTTATAATAGGAAATTTCTATATAAAATTGTCTATTATGTTAGCACTAGACAACAAATCCATTAAATATTAGACAAAAATAATCTCAATATGGAATATCGACTTCGTTTAGCTAAAAGGATGCTATTTAACAAAAAGGGAAGTCTAATTGGGGCAGTTTTAGCTGTAACTATTGGAATTTTAGTAATACATGTTAACTTCGTAATTTTTCAGGGTTTGTTTGATGCGATAGTTAGAGACATCAGTAATTATCGAAATGGAGACATTCTTGTAACAGATGAAGCAGATTACATAGACAAATCAGATGTGGCTTTAGCAAATTGGTTTGAACGTATACCCTATGTTCAAGGGGCAACCCCGCGGCTATCATCTTCTGCAGAAATTAATATGACAAAAAATGGCAAATTAATTGAAGAAACGCGAGTTCCTGTTGTTGGAGTTGATCCTATTCGAGATGTAAAAGCATCTACTGCACACGAAACTATTGCTGAAGGGACGTATGTTATAAATCGAAATTCTGTGGTATTAGGAAACAATGTCGCAAGAGATCTCGGTGGTGCGCAAGTGGGTGATAGTCTTAAGATGCTTATAGTTGATAGATATGGTGAGGATCAGATTAGAAGGTTTACGGTTGCTGGAATTGCAAAATCTCCAGGTGGTCAAGGTTTGGATTATAGTGTAGTTATGCATATTGACACACTACGTGACATGATGAGCAGATCAGGAGAGTCAGGATCCTTTATGGTGAAACTAAATGATCCTAGCAAAGCATTTGAAGTTAAAGAATTCTTTTTAGCAGCATTTCCTAATGATGATTTTATTGCTGAAACAATAGAAGAATCAGCAGAGGAACAATTGGCTGGTTTTCGATCTGGAATTGCAATGATAAATTTGATTGGATACTTTGGTATGATGTCTTCTGCATTTGCAATAGTCACCATTCAAATGATGTTAGTTAATGGCAAAACTAGAGAAATTGGAGTGATGAGATCAATTGGTGCAAAACGTAAGGATATCTTAGTAATTTTTATTTTTCAAGGAATGATAATTGGAGCAATTGGTGCTGGTGTTGGCACAGCAGCAGGTTTAGGATATACCATTTATGCTAAAGAAACCAAAATGTCTTTTATGGATAGTATCCCATTAGAGGTTAACTATGATTGGGAAAAAATAATTCAAACCGCTTTAATGTCATTTTCATTAGCAATTATTGCGTCTCTTTATCCATCATATAGAGCAACAAAATTACTACCTGTGGAGGCGATGAGAACTGTCTAAAGTTCTTGAAGTTAGTAATTTAACCAAAATTTATGGGATGGGAGAAAATCAGGTAAAAGCGTTAGACAATGCCTCTTTTTCCATCGAAAAAGGAGAATTTGTGTTAATTGTTGGAAGTTCGGGGTCTGGAAAATCTACTCTTCTCAACATGATTGGTCTTTTAGATCGTCCTTCAAGTGGTAAAGTTTTCATTGATGGTACAGATACCACCAAACTTAATGATAATCAAATATCCTCATTCAGAAATAAAAAATTGGGATTTATTTTCCAATTTTCAAATTTGCTTACCGATTTAACTGTTTTAGAGAATGTTTTACTACCCAGACAAATTGGAGGAACAAATAGTTCAGCTGAGCAGGAGGCAAGAGAACTTTTAAAATCTGTTGGGCTAGAATCTCAAATTAATAAAAGAGCAAATAAAATTTCTGGGGGACAAGCTCAAAGAGCTGCAATTGCACGTGGATTGATTAATCGACCTTCAATTGTATTAGCAGATGAACCAACCGGAAATTTGGATTCAGTTACATCCGAATTAATTGTACAATTGATGAAATCTATGGCAAAAAAACTTAATCAAACATTCGTAGTAGTTACCCATGATCGACAACATTTTGGTGATGTAGACAAAATAATTACCATTAAAGATGGACAAGCATTTGAGGGAGATCAAACTTCCAATATGGAGATAATCGCATGAATTTTCTTATCTTACTCTCTTTAACAGGTCTGTTTGTTACTCCATTTGTAATGAATACCTCCTTTGCTCAATTTAATTCTGGAGGATTTGGTGACTCCCCATTTGAGCGTGACTTTGGTGATGTAAAATTTCTTGATGCATATTTTGGAACAGATAATGAAAAAATAGAGGTTGAGCCTGGAGATAGCAATGTTCCATTTACAGTAGTATTTGCAAATGTAGGAACTCAAGACATTACTGGAATAAGAGGACAACTCTCTTTACCATTAGGATTTTCAGGTATAAACGGTCCAGGTTCAGTAATATTTTCTGACAGTGAATCTAACTCTCTTGCTGGAAATAATTTTTATTTAACATTTTACGTAAATGTAGACAAAAATGTTCAGGTTAAGCAGTATCCAGGTACAGTTAAAGTTGATTACTCTAGATTGCGTGAATCAGGTGTAAGAACCTCTTTTTCTGATTTTAATTTCAAAGTTACAGGAGATAGCGTGATTAACATCAAAGCTATTGACCCATTTTTAACATCTCTGAAAACAAATAATGTTGTCATTGAAATTTCAAATGACGGTACTGCTCCATTATCTAGCGTTGACATAGTTGCTACTAATACTCAAACTGAAATGGCATCAACTACTTCTTCAACTACTAATGTAGAAAATGTAGTAATTCTAGAATCAAATTGGGACGTTGGAAATATCGAACCAAAGTCTTCAAGGCAACTAACTGCAACTGTATATGTTCCAGAAAATCTAAAAGGCGACACTTTGCGAATACCATTGACAATTACTTACTATAATGCTCAAGGTGATCAACAATCTGTAAATAAAATAGTTGATTTCTATATCAAGGGATTCATAGATTTGTCGATTTATGGAGTAGGCGTAATTCAATTATCTGAAAATCAAATGGTTGTTGGTGAAATTATTAACGAAGGAAATGAAGATGCATTATTTGGCTTTGTAACTTTAGAACCTCTGGGGGATTCGAATATTAAAAAACAAACTCAATTTATAGATGAAATAGAAACTGATGCTCCAGTTCCATTTAACATACCCCTTGAATTTGATGGTGATCCCAAATATGGAGAACATGAAATCAAAATCACTGTCAGGTACAAAGATAGTGTACGAGACGAAGTCTTCCTTCCATATGAAACTACTATATTTCTGAAAGAACCTTCAAATGATAACCAAACAGAAGATTTCAGCCCTTTGATAATAATTCCAATTGTTATTGCCATAGGCATTACAATTTTCATAATACGTAAACGCAAAAATAAAAAAATTACAAATGTTTGAAAATCATTATTTTATTAAATTATAACTTTAAAATTTTTAATTTTATTTTACAAAATTTCTTCAATTCATATAGATATTGATAAAATAAATTCTATGGAGTTACACCAAAAGTTAACTATTATCGGAATAGTTCTTTTAGTCATCACTTTTATCATTCAAATACAACATGAGGAAAATCAATCAACAGAATTTAACTTTGCATATGTCTCTGGTATAGCTATGTTGATTTTATTTTCTTTAAGTTTTATTTTATTTAACAAAGATAAATTGAAAGATTCAAAAAAATAATCTATTTTCAATTTTAAACAATTTTTTCCTTAGTTATGGAGTAGTTTTAGAATTTTTTTTATATGCATATACAATTCGGGAATCTATTTGTGAATCCTTAACAATTCCATCTGTTTTTTTATCCAAAAAATACTTTTGAACTTTACCAGCTACTTCTTCGGTATCAGCTCCAAAAGAAATCCAAACTCCCTTTTCATCAACCTTGTGTTTCTCGAATAATTCTTCATCTAAATCATTTGTAATTCCAACATACCAATCAGAATAATCTCCTTCAAATTTACTCATGTAAGATTCAATTCTTTTAATCACTGTTTTGTAATCCATAATATGATAATCCATAATTCTATGCATGGTTAGAAAATGAAATTTTTAAAGTTATTCACTTTTAATTAAATTTTGTAAGCAAAATTAGAATTCTTCAACGTATGTTTCTTTGGTAAATTTCTCTTCTAAATTTTCTTCACGACAAAATTAAAAAAATTCAAAACATAATTCATTTTACAAAAATAGATTATAATTTAAAAAAACTTAATTTAATTTCATATGTTGAATTCAATTCATGCCTATTCTTATAATTAAGATTATAAGCAATTAGTGGTTCTTGCGATCATGTCAAGGGATGAGATTGAAGTCCCAAAAGAATTAAGAGAATTCATGCTCAAAGATGCAGAAGAAACTAATCTAGGACAAAAAAACGGTGCAAAAAAACAATATCGTTATGGCAATTTGCATATTAGAGAATACGAAGACAAATTTTTAGTTCATACTGATAAAATCGATCCACGAAAAGATCCTGTGGGCCATTTACTATATGACGCTCCTGAAGTTCTAATTGGTTTGGGCTGTGCAATCATCGTTGGTTCTAAAATAGGAAAATCATTCTTAAATACAAAATCAAAAACTAATTCCTTCTCAACAGGATTGATCTCTTCTATTGCGGCTGGATATTTTGGATATTTTGCTTCCAAAACAATTAAAAATTTTTTGGAGTAATATATGCCAACTAAACGTACCATTCAAGTTTTTGTAAAATTATTTCCTTCAATCTTGGCGTTACGTAAAGATAGAAGAACTTGGGTGAGCCAAGAAGGAAAAAATATTGACACTGAAAGATATAGAAAAAATGCTCGTAAAGTTTTAGGTACATTCATTTCATTAGGGCCAGTTTACATAAAACTAGGTCAATGGCTTTCATCTAGAGCAGATATTTTACCCCAACCATATCTTGAAGAATTATCAAAATTACAGGATCAAGTTCCAGCTGCACCTTTTGATCAAGTCAAACCAATTATTGAAAACGATATAGGACAAATTAACGAAAAATTTGATAATATTAATCCTGTTCCAATATCTGGTGCTTCTTTGGGTCAAGTTTATCGAGGTAGTATTTCAGGTCATCAAATAGTGGTTAAAGTAAAAAGACCTGGAATTGAAAAAATTGTAAAAGAAGATTTAGAAGTTTTAAAAAAAATTCTTCCTATTGCACTTAGATTTGTAGATCCTAACTTACGTTTTTCTGCAAAGGCAATGCTATCTCAATTTATAGAAACGATACATGAAGAAATGGATTATACCAACGAATCCAAAAATCTAAAACAAATCAAACATGATTTAAAGAAAAATAGCAAAGTGATTATTCCTTCAGTGTATGATGATTATTCATCCGAAAATATCTTGACTATGGAATACATACCTGGAATCAAAATCACTAATGTTGAAGCATTAAATGAAAAAGGTATTGATAGACAAAAACTTGTTGTTGATGTACATAAAGTATTTTTCACTATGTTACTCCGCTACTCATTATTTCATGCAGATCCCCATCCTGGGAATATTTCAGTCTCCGATGATGGGAAACTAATTCTTTATGACTATGGTATGGTAGGAAGACTAAACAATGAAACAAGAATGCGATTAATTCGACTTTATTTGGCTTTAGTTGAAAAAGATCCTCCAAGAACCGTTAATGCCATGAATGATCTAGGAATGCTTACTCCGGATTTTAATCGCTCAGTAATAGAGAAAGGAATTGAACTAACTGTTCAAGCTATGCATGGGCGAAAACCTGAGGAAATGGAAGTACAAAGTTTAATGGAACTTGCAAACAGAACAATGAGTAAATTTCCCTTTGTTCTCCCAAAAAATCTAGCATTGTATATGAGAATGGCCTCAATAATTGAAGGAATTTACAAACAACATAAGGTTGAATTCAAATTTGTGAAAGTCTTAAAAGAAATTTTAGAAGAAGAAAATCTTATCAAAGATGCATACATTGAAGAATTGAAATTTTCTTTCCAAAAATTTGCAAAGTCAATTGATGCAACTATTTCAATTGCACCAGAGCTTAGAAGATTCATCGAAGATAACAGATCAACTCAATTCTTAAATTCTAAACCTAAATCAAATATCTTGCTTTCTGGAAGTATCCTTTCAGCAGCAATTTTTATAGGTTCATCTATCATCTATTCTTCAAACCAATCTATTGGAATAACTGGAATTATAGGGTCTTTAATAATAATGAGTATTTTCACATTCTTTAGAAAAAAATAATTTAATCTATTTTGATATCTTTACCGTGTTTGTGTATAGGAATTGAAATTGTTAAAACCCCTTGTGAATATTTTGCAGAGCTTGATGCATCATTTTCATCATTCACATCTACTGGCAATCTTATTTTTTTATCAATTATGTTTGGTCTCTGATTACAAATAATGTTATGTTCTTTATCGTCATTACTTTCTTTACAGGCTTGAATTGAAAGAATATTTCCATCAAGTGAAATTTTGATATCTTTTTTATCAAAACCAGGTATATCAATTAGCAAAGTTAGCTTGTCATTTTCTAAGTACATGTCAACAGGTGGCAAAACAAATTCATAGAATTCTCTTGATTTATTACCTATTTCCTTCATCATTTCTTTTGCCATGGATTTAACAAGACCCATTTTGAATTATTTAGTTAATTTTTAGTTATAAACCTTGAGTGAATTTTTTTAAAATTATTTGATAGATTTTTAATCGATTAACTTCTCTAAACTGTAAAGTCATGATTATAGTAATTGAGGGTGGGGATCAAGCAGGAAAGAAAACTCAAACAGAATTACTTTTAAAAGCCCTGAAAAAAAGAAAAATCAAAACCACCATCTTTAGTTTTCCTGATTACACTACTCCAATAGGTAAAGAAATTGCCAAGTATCTCGATGGAAAAAGGAAATTTCCTCCACAAGTTATCCATTGTCTTTTGGCTGCAAATAGATGGGAAAAATTAAATCAAATTTTGGAAGCTAAAGAAAAATATTCTGTTTTGATAATGAATAGATATTATCAATCAAATTTGGTATATGGAATAGCTAATGGATTAAAATCAAATTGGTTGGAAAACTTGGATTTTGGTCTCCCAAAGGCCGATCTTGTTATTCTTTTGGATGTTTCTCAAAAGGAATCATTTAACAGAAAAAAAACAAAACGCGACAAATTTGAAAAAAATGAAGAATTTTTAAAGAAAATCACTAGAATTTATCGAACCACTGCAAAGAAAAAACGATGGAATGTAGTTAATGCCTCCCAACCAAAAGACAAAGTACATCAAGAAATACTGAACATCTTTTCTAAAAAAATTGGCTTATGAGAAAAAACTATCTCGATATCATTGATCCAATTCATGATTTTATTAGAATATACGATCATGAACTTGCAATTATTGACAATCCAATTTTTCAAAGATTACGTCGAATAAGGCAACTATCTGGAGCCCACCTTACTTATCCATCGGCACAACATACTCGTTTTGAGCATTCTTTAGGGGTTTTACATATTGCAAGCCAGGCAGGTCAAGCACTCAAAGAAAAAGGAATCCTCAAACAAGACCAGATTGAAATTTTGAGACTTGCTGGACTATTACATGATATAGGACATGGACCATTTTCACATCTCTTTGAAGAAATAATACAACAAAAAAAAATTTCACATGAAGATTTTGGTAAAAATATTATCTTAAAATCAACTATAGGAGATACTCTTTCAAAGAATGGCTTTGATAAAAGAACAATTACCAAAATTGCTTTTGGAGATTCAAAATATCAATATATGAATGAAATTGTTTCTGGAGCACTTAGTGCAGACATGATGGATTATTTATTGCGTGATGGGTATTTTACAGGAGCAGAACACGCAAAAATTGATCATAAAAGATTAACACAATCGTTAGATGTACATAAAAAAAAACTTGCTTTGGAAAGATCAGCACTTTATTCCTTCGAGTCTATGATGCACTCCAGGTATCAAATGTTCAAAGCAGTTTATTTTCATAAAACTGTTAGAGCTGCTGAAGTAATGTTATTAGAGGCATTAAGATTGTCTGATGATGAATTTGGGTTTACCTCCTTCAATATCGATGAATACACCAAGCTCACTGATGAATATGTATTATCTATTTTACTTTCTTCAAAATCACAAAAACTACAAAGAGCCAGAAAATTTGCAGAGGATTATCAAAACAGAAAATTACTAAAATGTGTATACGAGAGGATACTAACAAGCAAAAATTTATTGGAAAAAACTAAAACAGATGAAATTAGGTTATCTTTATCCAAAAAATCAAAGGTTGACGAGAATGAAATCTTTGTAGATAGTTCAGTTACTCCATCAATTCCACTTTCTCCATCTAAAAAAGAATCTAAACAAATTATTCTAATAACAAATCAAAATGGCAGGGGACAAGCTCAAGAATTACCTATCTCTGAGATTCCAGTGGTTTCTGCAATCTCTGGATTTATGAACATTTTAAGAGTATATACCCCTCAAAAAAACAGAAAAAAAGTTGAAATTGCCGCAAAATCCATCTTGAGTGAGCTAAAATAATGAAGAAAAAAATTGTAATCAAACTTTCTGGACGCATATTTGGAATGGATAATGTCAAAATTCTAAAAGATTATGCTACATTTCTGGTTAAAATCAGTAAGGTATGTCAACCGATTGTAATTGCAGGTGGAGGAAATATTGCAAGACACTACATTTCTCATGCAAGGTCTTCTGGAGCTGATGAATCTACCTTAGATGAACTTGGTATTGAGATTTCTAGATTAAATGCCAAACTTTTGATTTATGCTCTAAAAAATAAAGCATATTCTCATCCACCTACCACATTACAAGAAGTCAAACATGCAGTAGATGACGGCTTGATTGTTGTAACGGGAGGGCTACATCCAGGACAAAGCACTAATGGAACAGCTGCATTGATTGCTGAAAAAATAAAAGCTGAACAATTTCTAAATGCAACAGATGTCGATGGAGTTTATGATATGGATCCTAACAAACACAAAAAAGCAAAAAAATTCAAACAAATTGAGCTAAAAAATCTCAGAAATATGTTAGTTCATGAAGATTCTATAGCAGGAGGTTATGATTTGATGGATATTGTTGCCTTAAAAATAATTGAACGCTCAAAGATTAAAACTCGAATTTTAAAGGCAGATCCCAAAATAATTGAAAAAGCTATCAAAGGGGAAGATGTAGGAACAAAGATAGTTCTTAACTAACTGTATTTTCATTCTGGATTATTTTGTATAGTGGGACGATCCTCAGTCCAAATTTTGATACTTGGTTTAGGATATTCTGGCATTCCAGATTCTCTTAATTTTTTATAAATATCCAAAGCTTCATTTTTTTCTAATTTTTTTGATTGTGCTTTTGTAAACCCATCCACATCTACAATTACTGCAACATAACCATCCTCGGATTGAATTACCGCTGCAAAATCTTCCTCTCCAACAGGGAAAAATTTCCCATCTATTTTCTTTGTAGTTAAAGTTAACATTCCAAATCCCGCAATATCAAAAAGTTTCATTTGTGATTTGCTTGCTCTGATTTTTCCTTGCTGAACAGCTTGAAAATATTGCACAAGAATTTTTCTCTATAATGATATAATAACTATCTCAAAAGTTGAATAAATTTTATAATTTAAAAAATGATTTTTGTCTTGAAAAATATTCTTTTTAAATTGCAACTGAATGTAAAATTGAGTTTTCGATTTTAGGGAAAATTTCCTTGATCCATCATTTCCTTGTACATTGTTCTTTCAAGTCTGGTTTCAGATGCACTGCATTTGCTACATAATCCCATATCTTCAGGATCTTCTTTCTTTTTCTTTTCGCATTCCACACACTTGTGAATCCCTTTCTTGAATCCCATGATTAATTCAAATGATGTCTAATATCTTAACATTTAAGATAGTATATGAGGAACCAATAATGTTGAATCCAAAGATATTCGTCTTTGCAGCTATCATAGTTCTAGGTGGAGTATTGGGGGCTATTTTCTTGACCACATCAAACACAGATCCATCACAAGATGGATCCTCTCAAGAAATATCAAACCAAGTAGAGCCAATTAATATTCAATTAGAGGATGTTACAATACTTGAAGTATCTGATAGAGCAGCAGTTTTAGAAATTCAATTTAAACTCGATAATCCAAATACTCGTTCAGTTATTGCACAACAGCTAAAATATTCATTATTTGCATCTGCCGATTCCGAGGAATACAAAATAGTATCTGGAGAAATAGGTCAAAGACCTGAAGGAATGGTGGATGGATCAAATTACTATACGCTTCTTAGTAATAGCTCAATTATACTAAAAGACAAGATAGTTCTTGATTATCCTGGAAATTCTCCAGAATTAATGAATATTCTTGAAAATAGTAATACTAGTTGGAGAGTAACTGGTGATGTCTTTTTCAATCTAAGTTCAATGACTAGTGGTCATGAAAATGAGCTTCACTTTGAATCCAGCAAATAATTCCATTATGTATCATAATATCTAAAAATTATGATAATTTGTTTTTAGCCTAAATGAATTGGCAAAGTTATAAAAGCACCAATGGTTGTTTTTTAACAAATGGCAGAAGCAGGAATGGCAGCATTTGGCGCAGCAGCAGGAGTAGCAATTGCCTTGGCAGTTGTGTGCTTTGCATTACGTGGTAAAGGACATCCAGAACCACTAGATTAATCAAAAGGAATACCATCCTTTACAATATTTTTAATTTAATTTTCTTTTGATAGTCCAAGCATTTCTGCTAAAGAAAGTTGTTTGGAATTCTTTTTTGCAATAAAACATCTCTGGTAATACTGACAATCCATACAATTCAAAGAGGGTTCTAAAATTGGAGTTTTTTGTTCATTTAACAAATCACTTAAAACTCGAACTCTACGGATGGTTTCCTCAAACATCTTCTTATCTCGTGTCAATGAAAAAGTAAATTCATCTTTATCACTTGTAATGTAAATAATCATTCCATCCTGCTTGTCATATATCCACAAACACGCATTTAGATAAAGCAAATCACTTGCTTGAGGTGATTCTGGAATATTTGAAATTGGCCTAAACAAAATAATTGTATCATCTACTATCATGTCCGCTTGACCCTTCAATTTAATATCGTCAATTTGGAATTCTTTTGGTTCACTCCCATATTCTAACTTCCTAAGCAAACCGCTGAGCAGATCATTGAATCCTCTTCTTTCTATTTCCTTCGAATCTGTTCTATCATAGTAAGACCTTCGAAGACATTGGGTTACCTCCAATAAATGAATGATTTTAAAATTTTTTGAATCAATCTCTATTTCTAACTCCCGACCAATAGAATCTATGGCATTTTTAATTATGCTTCTATAGTCTCTATCTCCCATCATGATATTTCAACTAGAAATGAGATCCTTATAGGTTAATTCATGATCTTAACAAGGAATTTGGATATTCTTCCAGATAAAGCCAAGGCTACAAAATGGACACTAAATCCTAGTAATGCGCCTAATACCAAATTCCCTGTTCCATAATAGATTCCAAGAAATATTCCTAATGCAGGAATAGTAAAAATCATAGCCAAAAAAGTGCTTATCCATATTGTATTGATTAAAACCTCTGTTGGAACTTTCTTTTTTTTAGAGGAAAAATCTACCATTTTAGGACTAATCTTCTTCTAGGATTAATTTGGACATTGTTGTTTCCGTAGGAATCTTTTGTTCTACTGCATAAGCAATAGCTGCCAAATTTCTTGTCTCATAAGCAGTCAATTTGGTTATTCCAATAATAGTAGCAAAACTAAACATTTTGGTAAATGATCTTAACGAAGAACGATAAATTTCTAATTCAAATTTTCTCTCAAACTCTGCAACTGCATCTAATTCATTCTCCGCCTCTGGAATTAGATTTTTGTATCTAGTACTAGTTAATTCGTTAAATGAATCTCTAACTGATGCTGCACTTATCATTCTTCCAAGCAATTCTCTAGATGCGCTTGGTGTTGCAGAAACTATCAAATCTTGAATTTGTTCTTCTCCCAAACCCCAAAATTTTCCCCTTATGACACTTAACAAATTGTAAAAGTCAATATCCATCCCAATTAATTTGGTAACTTCCGTCTCTCGACTATTTTTTATTGCTTTTCCAAGTTGTTGATATAGAATTTTATCAAAATACAAGTCAAAAATTTGAATATTCTTTTTGTCATTATAAAGAGCTGCAGCCTTTGCAATTTCATCCCCAAAATGTCCTGAACTGAGACTTGCAACTGTTTCTTCCAAATCTTTTGCTACGAGTGCTTTGATTACAATGTCTCTTTGTTTAATCAATTCTTCTGCATGAAGATTAATGTGAGCTTCAATTTCTTCTTGTGATTTTCCAAGTACTTTACCCTTTAAAACTGATTTTAGATTTGAAATAATGAATTTCATGTAATATGCATTAAAGATACTTTTATCTCCAGAAGTTTTTGCGATGGAATAATGAACATCAGCCAAATGTCCTCTTAACGCATTTTCAATTTTTTGTGAAGTGTATGGTTTTTGAACATCAGATACTGAATCTCCATAAATTGTATTTTTAATTCTGGTCATTAACTCTTCCAAATCTCTTGATTCGGCCAAAGTCTGAAAATCGGCCTTTTTTAGTAACTGCCCTCTTTTACTATAAGACTTTACTGAGGCATAAACATTCTTAGATCCCATTTCAATGAATCTTGAGTGGTAACTGATTTTAATGTTTGTCGATTAATTCTCAGAATTTTAGGCGATTTTATTGATGAATTGTAGAGCCTCATCTCTCTCTTGTTTTGACAATTTCAAAAACCCTTCCAATATTTCCTTTTGAATGCTTAATGATTCATCTGGAATACTCTGTAATTTTGAGAGATCAAAAGGAAGGAGATCTTTAATCTTGTCCTCACAAAATGCTTTTACGTATTTTTGAAAAATCGAATGTGTGAAGTTAGGGCTAGTCTTGGAAAGAAGTGTTATAATTTTCTCAAAATCTTTCTCTTGAGAATCTGATTTAGAAAAAAATTCCTCTAACAATCTCTCTTTATTTTCAATCTCTTTTAGGGACAAAGCTATCAAAACCCCTTTTCTAGTTAAATGATAAAATGGAATTCCTTTTTCTTGAAGTGCCTTTGGACCTCTTTTTAGAGGCAATCTTCCATGCTCCTCAGCAATCCCCATAGGTAACAAAATTTCATCTAAATCCCGAAAAATTCCCGAATAGATGTTCTTCCATACTATTCCTTGACCTTTGGCAATTTTTTGAGAAATCCCTGTTCTTGTCCTCTCTGCTGGATTCGCTTTACTTGATAATATTCGAATAATCGATCTTTGTCGAATTGCTTCCCCCGTAAGACTATTGTCCTTTGTCTTAAACGTGTCAAATATGGATAATTTCGTGGTTGATTTTACCTTCATGTTGAACTCCATATCATAAATTTCATTTCCTATGATACTATCAGAATATACTAAAATATAATAATTTACAATTTTACAAATTTTGTGGTCTCAACCCTTAAATAATTTTCAATTTCGATTAAAACAATGAATTCTAGGAACCACAAGTATGCTCTATTACTTGTGGCCGCAGTAGCCATTACAGCAACCGGTGCAATGACACAAGCATTTGCACAAAGTGTTGATGATGGAATGGACGGATATGTTAAAGGAACCAGTGGAATTTACACAGGCAATCCTAACGAATGTTGGTATGATGATGGCGAAGGTACCATGTTACCCTGTAAAATTGATACAGGAGATACAGCATGGATGCTTACAGCTACTTCATTAGTACTCTTCATGTCTCCAGGAGTCGGATTCTTTTATGGCGGTTTAGCCAGATCAAAGAATATCGTTAACGTACTTGGCATGACCCTAGTTGTTATGGGATTAATGTCAGTACAATGGGTTCTATGGGGATACTCACTAGCATTTGGTGGTATTGATTCTGATGCAAATATGTTCATGGGTAATCTTGATTATGCAGGATTCAATCAAGTCTCTCATTATGCACCATTAGGTGAAGCAGGTCCTTGTGGAGACACATGGTCTGCAGCTTACCAAATGAATGCAATGGTAGAAGGTGATGTTTGCAGTCAAGGTTGGCCAGGTACAGTTCCACATCAGTTATTTGCAATGTTCCAAGCTACATTCGCAATTATCACACCAATTCTAATTATTGGTGGTCTAATTGACAGAATAAAGTTTAGTGCATTGGTAATATTCGTACTCCTTTGGGGAACCTTTGTCTATGATCCAGTTGCACACTGGGTTTGGGGTGGAGGTTACATAGGAGGAGGTGCAATAGATCTCGATCCAGATTTATCTCCATCATATGCATTAGACTTTGCTGGTGGTACTGTAGTACACATTACTTCAGGATTCTCTGCATTGGCAGGTGCCTTAGTCCTTGGCAGAAGATTAGGATATGGTAAAGTGCCAATGGAGCCTCACAACATTCCAATGGTTGTCCTCGGAGCAGGAATTCTTTGGTTTGGATGGTTTGGCTTTAACGCAGGAAGTGAAGTGATGGTAGACGGCATTACAGTAAGTGCATGGACAGTTACAAACACTGCTACCGGTATGGCAGCAGTTACATGGATACTTGTCTCATGGGCGCACACAGGAAAGCCAAGCATAGTAGGAGCAGCATCAGGCGCTGTTGCAGGATTAGTAGCAATTACTCCAGCTTCAGGTTGGGTTGGTCCTATGGCTTCAATTATTATTGGTATTGCAGCTGGTACAATTTGTTATGCATGTATTGCCTTCAAAAATGCACGAAAATGGGATGATGCTCTAGATGTATGGGGAGTACACGGAATGGGCGGTCTTACAGGTGCAATTTTGACTGGTACATTAGCTAGTCCACACATCTGGGATACTGGAGACGGTATTGGTGCATGGACAGGAACTGCAGAAGGAATGGAACAGCAAGCAATTAGCATCATAGGTGCAGCAATCTCAATTGGTTATGCATTTGGTGTTACAATTGTAATCCTGAAAATAATGGATGCCGTTTGGCCTGGTGGAATCAGGGTCACTCCTAAAGAAGAGGAGATTGGACTTGATTTGGCACAGCACGGAGAAAGAGCATACGTCAACGAATAGAAAAACCCTTTTCTTTTCTTCTTTTTATTATTAAATCCAAATCAATTTACGTTTGATATTTTTACAATGTTTATGATAATTTCTACTAAAGATCTTAATTCTATTTTACATGATCCAAAAAATTTGATAATTGATACGCGCTCATTTAAAGAGTACTCCGAAGGACATATCCCAGGATCTGTTAATTTGGATCTTTTTGCATTTCATTGGATTGATACATCAAAAGAAGGAATTGAAAATTTTAACAATCAAACTAAGATGCTCCTTTCATTTATTGGAGTATCTGAAGAAAAAAAAATTATTTTCTATGATGAAGTATCTGGAATGTTAGCTGCAAGAGGAGTTTGGATGGCTCTTTATTTTTCACATCCAGATGTAGTGATATTAGATGGCGGAATGAAAAAATGGCGTCAGGAGAAAAAGGATATTGAAACAATTCCTAACCCATTCAATCCAACCAATTTTTCTGGAAAAATTAACCCATCTATAATTTCTGGATTTGAAAAAATACAAGAGAATTTAGAAAATCTGACAATAATTGATGCAAGATCAAAAGGTGAGTATGATGGCACAATAGTCAGAGCTGCTCATGCAGGTCATATTCCAAACTCCATCAATATTGATTGGAATCTTAACTTAAATGAAGATGGCACTCTAAAAGATGACTCTGAATTATCTAAACTCTACAAATTCCCAAAAGATTCTAAAATTATAACATATTGCCAAGGGGCATATCGGGCGGCTAATTCTTTTATTGCTTTAAAAAAACTTGGTTTTACAAACGTGAGAGTATATCTTGGATCTTGGGGTGAATGGGGAAATCGTTTAGATCTTCCTTTTGTAAAATAATCTGATAATTTTCTAGAATTCTTTTTTAGTTACCACTCTAAATATTCTCATGGGTTTTCTAAAAAAAATCAAAGACACTGCAGAAAAAGGTGTTGATAAAGGAACCGACATGGGAAAAAAGGGTATTGAAAAAGGCACGGAACTTGGTACCAAGGGCTATGAAGGTGCAAAAGATGCCGCCAAAAAAGGCCATGACAAAGCTAAACGTGATTAACTTTTCTTACTAAAATCTCTATTTCTTTTTCCAGATAAAATTATTGTAGATTAATTCTTGTCTTAGTTGAGCAAAGGGTTGAGAGCCTCCAACGTACCATTTTGTAAAGAATTCGTACAAGTGCAATCTGAGTGATTGGATATATACAATCAATCCCTCAATCATCATAATTCCCAAGTTTCCACCAATTATCATGGCCATTGCTCCACCAGATTCAGATCCTCCTAGTGATGAAAATGCATTGTTAACGGTCAAAAGTAAAGCAGCATGGACAAGCAACATGATACCAAGTCGAGCATAACTAATTGTGTGAGCTAGACTTTCTACCGTCTTTCCAAGGAAAACTTCCATTACTACACTTGCAGGATCTCCGCCATCTTGAGGATGTTTCTTTGCATGCAAAATTCCTCCTACCATCATCAAAACCATTGATGCAATTACAATAACTACTGCAATTCTAGTTACAATCCAAACCTGGGCCCAATCACCAAGAAAAACAGTTACCCATGGAACAGCTTCTGTGTGGACTCTAGAATACATATTCATGACATCATACTGGGAGCCAATTGCACACATCATAATAACTACAATTCCTCCGTATAACGTAAGATTTGGAATTGCCTCCATATACAAAACAAGTTTTTGTCCTGTTTGAGCAAGTCTTTGCATTCTCAAAACCATTGCCCAAACCAAATGAACAATTCCTAGGAATAATGAAACCTTGAGTATGTTAATTACTTGATCAAAAGTAAGCTCTGCAACACTTAGGATCCCAACTAGCCAACTTACAGAATAAAGTGCACCTCCTTCTTCAAGCAGTCCTTCAAATGGACCCATATGTTCCAGATGATAACCAAATGCTTCTCCTGCACCAACACCTGCTATTGCAGCAGATGCACCAGAAATTGCAATAAGCATTCCCCATCTTGAAAGGTCTCCTTGTCCTTTTACTTTGAATAATAATCCTAAACCCATCAACAATAGCCCATGACCCAAATCTGCAAACATCAAGCCGTAAAAGATAGGCCACATTAAAGCAATCATTGGAGTGGGGTCTGGTTCTCCCTTCTTTGGAATACCTTGACTTTTTGTAATAACCTCAAATGTCCTAACAAATTTCTTGTTTTCAAATAAAGTAGGCATTTCGTTAACTAATTTTGGATCAGTAACCTCTTCGACAAGTGAAGTCCACTGTGCAGTAGAATCTTGAAATTTCTTTTCCATCCTTGTTGGAATAAATCCTTGGATTACTGCAAAATGTTTGGTCCCTCCAGGTTTTCTGAGGCTTTCTAGAACGTCCTTTGCAACAAGAGCTTTTTCGTGGATGGATAAAATATCCCTCCTAAGACTTTTTTTGACTTGAGCTATTTGCTTAGCTATTGAAGCCTGCTTTTCAGTAAGTTCTTTTATTTTAGATACTGAATTTGAATAGGCATCACTTGGAACCTGAGGCATTCCTTGTGGAATGGTAAATGCATTTGAATTAAAACTCCTTAACACTTTTAGGACTTTTTCCGAATCATCAGAATTGGCAATTATTAATAGAGCAGATTTTTCTTTGTTCTCCAAATCATACTTGTATATTGTAATGTCTTCTAATGAACGACTGATTTCTTCATAATCTGCAGAATTGATTACAAAAAGATTAGTGTAAAAATATCGCATTAAACCAAATCCAGTCAAATCAATTTTCATTTTCTTAATTACTTCCAAAGTTTCTTTAAGCGAAGTAAATTCCTCAATTGCTGACTTTGTATTTGCAGCCTCTTCTAATAATTCTGCAGGCTTGTCAATAATTGAAGGCACTGCTTCCTTAAGATATTCAACCATATCTTCAATTTCATCAATCTCATAATCCTTCTTTTTGATTACAGTTCCCTTGAAGAGAATTTCCATGATTCCAACATTTGCTGGAATGCCTAAACCCTTGACTACATCATCAATAGATTGATATGATTTTTGAGCCTCTAAAAGAAGATCATCAATTTCAGGAGTAACCAAGTCATTTTCAGTCTCTATTTTGTGAAACCACTCAAATTCTGTTAGTCTGGAAATTGCTTTTGGAGACTCGCTTCTTGGCAAAATAACACTTCCTAGTTTTAGATCGGCTGTAGCCAAGATATTGATTTGATTTTTTCTTTGATTTTAATATCTTTCTGATTTAGCTTATTCCCAAACATTAAAATCTATTATCAAGTCAACGCCTCACATTGGCATCAGATTCTGCTCTAGAACGAACTATTGACAAAATTCTTAGCCAAACAGAATCAAACATTCAATCAAACCTAAATTCAGCATTATCAGAATCTCAACAAAAACTGGATAATTCAGTCAAAGTCTTGGAACAGGAGTATGACCAGATAATTGCTGATGGTAGAAAAGAGGCAGATAAAATTGAAAAACAAATCATTGGAAGTGCAGATCTAGAAGCAAGGAATAAACAGCTTACCACTGTTGAAGAATCCATCGATAGGGTTTTTTCTACCGCACTAGAACAAATCTCAAAAGCTGATCGCAGTGGAGATTATTCAAATTTAATCAAATCATTACTAGATGAATCAACTCGAATATTAGGAACAACTCAGATAACCATCTTTACAAATTCAAAGGATCAAGGAATTGTTCAATCTTTGGTGTCTCAATATCCTGGTGCGGAACTTTCCTCAGAAACCATTGATTGCCTTGGAGGTGTGAAAATAAAATCTAAAGACGGATCTATGACATTTGATAATACAATAGATGCTAAAATTAAACGATTGAAGCCTTTAATTAGGAAAGATATTGCAACTCAATTCGGAGTAGGTAATTAGAATGGCAGCTCAAGGTAGAATTGTTTGGGTCAGTGGTCCTGCTGTAAGAGCAGATGGAATGTCTGATGCAAAAATGTATGAGACAGTAACCGTTGGAAATTCAAAACTCGTTGGTGAAGTTATTAGATTAACAGGAGATGTTGCCTTTATCCAAGTATACGAATCAACCAGTGGATTAAAACCAGGAGAGCCAGTAATTGGAACAGGAAATCCACTTAGTGTATTGTTGGGTCCTGGAATCATTGGACAAATTTATGATGGAATTCAAAGACCTTTAAAAGAATTATCAAAAGCCTCGGGTTCATACATAGGAAGAGGAATCACTACAACCCCAGTCGATTTAACTAAAAAATATCATTTTGTTCCAAAAGTTAGTGAGGGAGCTCATGTTACGGCAGGAACTATAATTGGCACAGTACAAGAAACTGATTTGATTGAACATTCAATCATGGTTCCTCCTGATCATAAGGGTGGAAAAATCCAGAGAATTGTGAGTGAAGGAGATTACGATTTAGAGGCTGAAATAGCAGCTACTGAGAATGATGGACAAACAATCCCACTTAAAATGTACCACAAATGGCCTGTTAGAAAACCACGACCATTTTTAAAAAGATATGATCCTACAGTTCCTCTTTTAACTGGACAACGTGTTATTGACACCTTCTTCCCAATTGCAAAAGGAGGAACAGGCTCCATTCCAGGAGCTTTTGGAACAGGAAAAACAGTTACTCTTCACCAAATTGCAAAATGGGCAGATTCTCAAGTTGTAGTTTACATTGGATGTGGTGAAAGAGGAAATGAAATGACAGAAGTTCTTGTTGAATTTCCACACCTAAAAGATCCAAGAACAGGAAAACCTCTTATGGATAGAACGGTTTTGGTTGCAAATACTAGTAACATGCCAGTAGCTGCAAGAGAAGCAAGTATCTACACTGGTGTAACCATCGCCGAATATTATAGAGACATGGGTAAAGATGTGGTCCTTGTTGCTGATTCTACAAGTAGATGGGCAGAATCTCTCAGAGAAATGAGCGGTCGTCTTGAAGAGATGCCTGCTGAGGAAGGATATCCATCATATCTTGCATCAAGATTGGCAGAATTTTATGAAAGAGCAGGTCGAGTTAGAGCTTCTGGAAGTCCAGATAGAGACGGCTCTGTCACTTTAGTTGGAGCAGTTTCTCCATCAGGTGGTGACTTTACAGAACCAGTAACAACCCACACTATGAGATTTATCAAAACTTTCTGGGCTTTGGATGCAAAGCTTGCTTATTCTAGACATTACCCATCAATTAATTGGATGAACAGTTATTCGGGTTATCTAGCAGACATTGCAAAATGGTGGGGTGAAAACATTAGTGATGATTGGCTTACTCTTAGAAGTGAAGCATATGGTGTTTTGCAAAGAGAAGATACTCTAAAAGAAATTGTTAGACTCCTAGGTCCAGAAGCTTTACCTGATGAAGAAAAATTAATTCTTGAAGTTGCAAGAATGGTAAAAATTGGTCTTTTACAACAAAATTCATTTGATGATGTTGATACTTACTGTAGTCCAGAAAAACAATACAAATTACTAAAACTTCTTGTTGAATTTTACAAAAGGGGACAACAAGCCCTCAAAGAAGGAGCAGCATTGGCTGATATTAGAGCAATGGCAATTGTCAGTTCTATGCTAAAAGCCAGAATGGATATCAAAGATGATGAAATGGGAAAACTCGATCAATTAGGAATTGATATGCAAGAACAATTCAAAAACATTACAGGAGTGAAAGTTCAAAATTGAGTTCAGAAGGCGGAGTTCAATATAGTAAAATTGCAGAAATAAAGGGTCCTTTAGTAGTAGTTGATGATGTTGCAAATGCGGCATTTGACGAACTTGTTGAGATTGAAACAAGTGAAGGAGAACGTAGATTAGGTAAAGTTCTAGAAGTAGGAAATGGAAAAGCAGTTGTTCAGGTTTTTGAGGGAACAACTGGATTATCAATATCTGGCACTAATGCAAAATTTGTAGGCAAAGTCATGGAAATGCCTGTTTCTAAAGAAGTACTTGGGAGAGTTTTTGATGGTTTAGGAAGACCAAAAGATGGACTTCCAGATCCAATCGCTGATAAATTTATTGATATTAATGGTGAACCAATGAATCCTGAACAGAGAGAATATCCAAAGGACTTTATCCAAACTGGAGTTTCTGTTATTGATGGAATGATTACTCTAGTAAGAGGACAAAAACTTCCGATATTTTCTGGATCAGGTATGTCTCATAACCTTGTTGCAGCTCAAATTGCAAGACAAGCAAGTGTAGTTGGTACACAAGATGACTTTGCAGTTGTTTTTGCAGCAATTGGTGTGCAATATAGTGAAGCAGAATACTTCAGAAGAAGTCTTGAGGAATCAGGAGCTCTAAAGAGAAGTGTTCTTTTCCTAAATACTGCAGATGATCCTGCAATTGAAAGAATAATCACTCCTCGTGTTGCATTAACTGTTGCAGAATACTTGGCATTCGAACTTGGAATGCATGTTTTGGTTATTCTAACAGATATGACAAATTATGCAGAAGCATTAAGAGAAATTAGTGCAGCAAGGGAAGAAGTACCAGGAAGAAAAGGTTATCCAGGTTATCTTTACACTGACCTATCAACAATCTATGAAAGAGCAGGAAAATTAAACGGTAAAAAAGGAAGTGTAACACAAGTTCCAATCTTATCAATGCCTTCTGATGATATCACACATCCAATTCCAGATCTTACTGGATATATCACAGAGGGACAAGTTGTACTTGGTAGAGATTTATTTAGACAAGGTGTTTATCCACCTGTAAATATTTTGATGAGTCTTAGTAGATTGATGAAAGATGGAATTGGAGAAGGCAGTACAAGAGCAGACCATGGTGAAGTATCAAATCAGGTTTATGACGCTTATTCTAGAGCACAGGAAGTAAGAGCACTAGCAGGAATTGTAGGAAAAGCAGGATTGACAGAAATTGATTTGAAATACATGGATGTCGGTGATGCATTTGAGAAGGAATTTTTGACTCAAGCAACTGATGAAAATAGAACAATTGAAGAAACTCTTAGCATCCTTTGGAAAATTGTATCAAAACTTCCAAAGAATGAGATTACTAAAATTAAAGACAAATACGTAGACCAATATTATCAGGAAAAGTAGCAAAATGTCATTTGGACAAAATGTAGCTGCAACAAAAATTGAACTCCTAAAATACAAAAAGTCAAGCCAAGTTGCAGTCATGGTTCAAAAAATTCTAGATGACAAACGCAAAGTTCTTTTAAAAAATATTGAAGAAATGATACAAGAAGCATCTAAAGCAAGAGGAGGAATATGGGATCCACTTCAGGACATTTACAAATCTGTTAATGAAGCATATCTTTCTTTAGGAACTGGAACAGTAGATTCTGTTGCAGAGTCTACCCCACCAGTTATGGAAGTTGAAATTAATATTCGAAGAGTAGTTGATGTAAAAATTCCTGCCCTTACCGTAACTGAAAAGGATACGAAATCAATGCCTTATGGATTTGCAGATACAAATTCTTCAATCGATAGGGCTGCAAAACAAATCAAAGTCCTCTTACCTAAAATTTGTAAAGCAGCAGAATATGAAAATTCTATATTTAGTTTAGCAAAAGCTCTTGAAAAAACTCAGAAATTGCTTAATGCTTTGGAAAATGTTATCATTCCTCAATATAAAGAAAAAATTCGATTTATTCTTGCAACATTAGAAGAACGAGAACGAGAAGATTTCGCAAAGTTAAAAAAAGTTAAAGCCAAGATGGAGAACAGAAGCTAATGGCAAAAGAAGAAATCAAAAAATTAATTGAAGACTCCAAGAAAGTCTTAGATCAAGACCACGAAAAATTTTCTCAATCAATAAAGAGTGACCTTACATCATTCAAAAAAAAGACGCTTGATAAAATTTGATCCAAAAACATTATCATGATTTAAATATGGAACGGAAGGGTGCTTAATCGTACATGAAACCTATTGTATTAGCACTTTTGGCAACAATTGTAATTTCAGCATTAGGATTCACTGGTACTGCATACGCTCAAGAATCAGGAGCATCTGATGCTGCTGGCATGAAACTTTTAGGTGCAGGTTTAGCATTTGGTTTGGCAGCTGCTGGTGCCGGTATTGGTTTAGGCCAAGTAGGAGCAGCAGGTCTTGCAGTTATTAGTGAGAACCCAGCATTACAGTCAAAAGTATTCATCTTCGTGGGTATGGTAGAATCAATCGCTATCTATGGTATAGTCATGATGTTTATCATCTTGGGACAATAAACCCAATCTTAAACTCTTTTTAAAATTTTTAATTTTTTTAATTATATTTTAGACGATTAACATCAAGCACTCTTCCGCAATATCTACACTTGAGAACTCGACCATCTTTGTCAATTACATCCATTACTGACTCAATATGCTCAGGACTATTAGTAATACAATCAGGATTAGAACAACGAAAAATTCTATCAATTTCATTTGGAAGGGAAACCCTTCTTTTCTCTACAAGCTTGTAATTTTTAATTATGTTAATAGTTGCTTTGGGGGCAATTACGGCCAATTTGTTAGTGTCATCATCAGCAAGAAATTTGTTTTCCACTTTGATTATGTCCTTTTTCTTAAATTTTCCACTAGGAACGTTCAGTGCAATTGTAATGAGACTTCCGTCCTTACCGTCAATCCGAAGGGCTCCTAATACCTGTAGGCCTTTTCCCTCATCAATATGGTCAATAACAGTTCCTTCCTTTATTCGTCGAACCATCAGTTCGGACTCTTGCATCAGAATACTTTGTATAGTCACCAGTATATATTATTGAAAGAGTGAACGATTTCTATAACAAAGACATCATTTCCATAAAGGATTACAATAGAGAGCAATTAGAGAAGATTTTTGACTATACCGAAAAAATAATTCAATTAGATCCTACACAAAGACGTGAAATTTGCAAAGGAAAAACTCTGAGCTATCTATTCTATGAGCCAAGCACAAGGACGAGATTAAGCTTTGAATCTGCAATTGCTTTAGTTGGAGGAAATTCTCTTGGAATCTCTGATATCTCTTCATCTTCTACTCAAAAAGGAGAAAGTCTTGCTGATACGGTAAAAATAATGTCAATTTATTCAGATGTTCTAGTTTTAAGACACCCTCTGGATGGGTCTAGCAGATACGCCTCTGAAATCTCAACAAAACCTGTCATTAATGCAGGAAGTGGAACTGAAGAACATCCTACACAAGCTATCCAAGATTTGTTTACAATAAAAAAAGAAAAGAAAAAGATTGATGGACTAAAAATTGGAATTATTGGCGATTTAAAATATGGAAGAACTGTTTATTCTCTTTTATCAGGGCTTGGGAACTATGATGTTGAAGTTCACTTAATTTCACCCGAATCACTTAGAATTAGATCAGATTCAATTTATGAAATTAGAAAAAAAATTACTTTTACTGAATCCACTGATATTGAGGAATATATCGAAGATCTTGATGTTGTATATGTTACAAGAATTCAAAAAGAAAGATTTCCTGATGAAGAAGAATATCTCAAAGTAAAAGGAAGTTATGTTATTGGACTTGATTTATTAAAAAAGATGAAAGATGATTCAATAATTTTACATCCTCTTCCTAGACTAGATGAAATTTCTACAGATGTGGACAAAACAAAAAATGCAAAATACTTTCAACAAGCAGAATATGGAAAGTATACTCGAGCTGCTTTATTGGGTTTGATTCTCAACGAAAATCCTATCTAAATAACAATAGGCTTGTCAGTATTCCATATATCTGAAGAAGACTGAAAATAAAACAGAATGAATACAAAAACTATTCCGATTTTTCCTTTGGATTTGGTATTGTTTCCCAGACAGGAATTACCACTTCGTATTTTTGAGCCACGCTACAAACAGTTAGTTGATGATTGCATGTTATCTGATGGACAATTTGGAGTGTGCTTAGTCGATTCAAGCAATCAAATTCGAGGCTGGAATGGCCCAAAACCAACCGGAACAATTGCTAAAATTACAAAATGTGAGGATGTAGAGATGGATGGAATGCAGTTACACATTGAAACAATTGGAAGAAGTAAATTTAGAATTAAAAAAATAATACCTCCTTCTATCCCACTTCCCGAAAATTATGATCCATATTCCATTGAAGGGCACCAACAAATTTCTGATCTTAACGAAAAATCTCATGACACTGAAAAAATGTATCTCAAAGCTGAAGTTGAATTAATACCTGAAATAGATGAGCATATTTCTTTGAGTCAATGGGAAAACATGATAAATTTATGGAAGAACAAAACTATCAAACAGGCTCTTCCTCAGGTAATTGAACCATCAACTCTTGATCAAGTACTTGTACAATACTATCTTACAACTGAAACTCCTACTATTGATTATGTATATTCATTGGCAGCACTTGGGGCAGAGGATCCTAACGAATTACAACCAATATTGGAAGCAAACTCAATGGAAGAATTAATTGATGAATTTCAAAGATTAATGACAGTAAAATAGCCCTCAAAAGATTACAATCATGTTGTCAAAATCAAAAATCAGTGTTTTCTTGATTGCACTTGTCTTATTTTTTCCTATTAGTCATGTTTATGGACATGGATTAGGAATTGATACTATTCCATCAATAGACATTGAAGGAAAAGAGATTTCAGTTTCTGTAGAGATTCCTTTATCTTTTGATAATAGCAATGAAAACCAAATTACGATCACAGCAACAGACAAAGAAACAAAAGACAACGTAAAAAATATCACATTTCTAATCGGTTTGTTTCACGAAAACAAGATGATTTTCAGACATTATTTTTTCACTGCTGACGGATCTCTTTCAATCAAGGTAAATCATACCAACGAAAAAGAAATCACCATCAATGGGGAACAAGACTCTCTCTTGGGTGCATATTACGGAACTGAATCAAATCCCCTTGAAATAACAGGACCAATATTTGATTCTGGAGGCTTATACAATTTTGAGATTGAAATTAGAACAATTGATGATCCTTCTAACATTGTACAGAATTCACAGACCTACAATGCAGATATCACTGTACCTGAAATAGAGCAATTTATTCAAAAAGACTCTAAAAATCAAGAAGTTTCCTTCAAAATAAAATCGTACTTTGATAAAATTGAAAAATTTGATTATGATTCAGACCAAAGGCAGGTAACATTTGAGATGCCATTTGATTGGAGTGAAAAGCAAATGTCTCACATTCCTGTAGTTCATGAAGAAGTTCATCTTCCAAAAGACTTTGCAGAATTTTTATCTCCAAGCTACACTGGGAAGGTAAACGGAATAGACCTTTTCAAGGCATCAGTTACTATTGATGATTATACTGAAGTTGATGAACGTATAGTCCATTTTGTTCTATTGCAAGATCATTTAAGATTTCTAAAAAATCAATTAAAAAATTCAGATGACCCATTACCTGATAAAATGATTTTTACATTAACAACAAATGATAAAATTGATTTTCCCTTGACTGCATATACAAGAAGTGAAGATTTTGCTGTAAATCTTTCTTGGGATCCAATTACAATTGAACCTGAACAGAATACTAAATTTGTCTTTACGATACGAGATGGTAAAACTGGAGAACCTTTACGTAATTCCGATTATACTATGGTAATTATACAAAATGGAAAAGAAATTCATAGAGTTTCTGGAAAAGCTCAAGTGGGTGGAGAATCAGAAGATTACTTCTTTAAAGAAGATCAAACTGGACCAACAATAATTCGATTTGAAAATATTCGAAACACGGGCCAAGAAACAGAATTTGGTATTGTTGTTGCTCCGGAATTTGGTTCAATTTTGACTTTGGTTTTTGTAGTGTCACTGATAAGTGTAATTTTCATAACTCGAAAACATTCATCAACACTGAAAAGTTTCTAGTTAAATCGCAACTAACCTTACAGTATCCATACTCTTGTTAATTTGAAAATCTCTTGTCATTGTGGAAACTTTTTCTGCATCTCCATCAATAACAAACAGCTCCATACACTTTTCTTTCTCAATTTTACTATGAAGATGAGTAGTGATAAGATCTTCAAAATTATGAGTAATTCCCGAAACAATATGATCAAATTCATTATTGTGAACAACTAACAAAATTGCATGAATATTTCCTGACAAATCTGATTTCTGCTTTTCTTCTGAAACAAAAGTCCTGATTCCTGCCCTAATCACTTCAGACCTTCCTGAAAAGCCCATAGATTTTTGGAGTCTGTCTAACTCATTTAGAATCTCATCATTCAGAGAAATTGAAACAATAGGCATACGTATAATGTTATTAAATATTTTATAAGTTTAGCAATTAAAGTTATTAAGATTTTATAAATTTATTAATAATTCATAGAAATTTGTGTGGTGAACAATCAGGTAAAATTTGCAATAATTGCCATAATTATTGTAATTCCACTTAGCTCTTATTCTGTTTGGGCAGGTGACTCGAATATTTCACTTACTAAGACTGATAGCTCCTCGAAACTAAAAGCTATTTCATCCTTTTATCCACTCTTTGAATTTGCTCAACAAGTAGGACAAGAGAAGGTAGATGTTTTGTTACTTGTTCCACAAGGAGTGGAACCACATGATTGGGAACCAACAATTCAAGACGTACAACAAATGCAAAATTCTGATCTAATTATTATTAATGGAATGGGCTTTGAGAACTGGGTTGGAAAATTAGAAGTTATGAATTATCAAGGAAATATACTTGATACAAGTGTAGACATAAGTAACAAAAACCAAATTCTTGAAAAAACAAATGGCATCCAAAATCACTCTAAAGAAAATGAAAAGAATTTTGGAGATCCACATATTTGGCTTAATCCTGTTTTAGCTAAAATTCAAGTTCAGAGCATTGCAAATGAATTTTCTAAACTAGATCCCCACAACGAAGTTTTTTACCAAAAAAATGCTCAAATGTATAATAATAAACTAGATGACTTGCATGAAAAAATTCAAAAGGATTTATCAGCATGTAAACGTGATTTTATTACTTTTCATGATGCCTTTTCCTATTTTGCAGAAGAGTATGATCTGAACCAACATACAATCATCTCATCCAATGATCCTCACTCAGAACCTACTGGCAAAACTTTAGAGAATATAATTAATACTGCAAGAGAACACAACATAAAAATAATTTTTACCGAAGAAACAACAAATCCAAAAATATCAAACGTTATTGCAAATGAAATTGGTGGTAAAGTTTTGGTCCTATCACCAATTGAAATTTCAGATGATGGAAATTATTTTTCAAGAATGAATCAGAATTTAGAAAACCTAAAGGAGGCATTATGTTGAATATAGTGGAAATCGAGCATCTTACCGTTCAATATCCTGACGTCAAAGCCCTTGATGATGTTAGCTTTACAGTAAAAGAAGGAGATTTTTTAGGCATAATTGGTCCTAATGGAGCAGGAAAAAGCACACTATTTGCTTCAATGCTTGGTTTGAACACCAAATACAGAGGTACAATAAAATTTTTTGGCCAAGATATTAAAAAATCAAAAAACTATCTAAAAGAAATTGGATATGTTCCACAAAAACCAATTTTTGAAAAAAATTTTCCAGCTACAGTTACTGATGTAGTAAAAATGAGTTTGCAAAAAGAATCAAATGAAAAAAATATTGACAATATACTCCAGCAACTTTGGATTCATGAGCTAAGAGATAGAAGAATTGGAGAATTATCTGGAGGACAACAACAAAGAGTCTTTATTGCAAAGGCCCTTGTTAATAATCCAAAAATTCTGATTCTTGATGAACCAGTTACTGGGATTGATCAACAAAGTATTGATCTTTTTTACAGTATTCTAAGGGAGCTTAATTCAAAACAAAAGATTACAATAATTTGGTCTTCGCATGATCTTGATGCAGTAAATCAGCTTGCAAATCATGTCGCTTGTCTAAATAGAACTCTATTTTTTCATGGCGAATCTGATGAATTTTTTCAAAATGATGATCTCGTTAAGCAATATTCTGAAGCTTCTATGCAAGAACATATGCACCATCATTAGAAATGTCTCTTGAAATTCTTACCTTTAGCTTTATGCACAGAGCACTGATCTCTGGTGTTGCAATAGCAATTCTTTGTTCTGTAATTGGTTTGTTTCTTGTTCTAAGAAGATATTCTCTTTTTGGTGATGCTATTGCTCATTCTTCTTTTGGTGGAATCGCTTTAGGACTTTTAGCTGGAGTTTATCCACTTTGGACAGCTTATGGGGTTTCTTTGGTAAGTGCTTTGTTAATTACAAGAATTAAGGAGAAATTCAATATTTCTGGTGACGCCTCAGTTGCAGTTCTTTTGTCATCTGGTATAGCAGTTGGCCTTGTAATTATTGGAATTTCTGGAGGATTTACAGTAGATATCTTTAGCTTTCTGTTTGGAAGTATTCTTCTTGTAAGTGTAAATGACACAATTTTGATTTTATTTCTAACTGGAATTATACTGATTGTAGTTTTGTTGTTGTATAGGCAAATACTCTATTCAACATTCAATGAAGAACAAGCAAAAGTAAGTGGAGTTCCAGTTGAAAAAATAAACTATCTTATTGTATTTATGGCAGGAATAACTGTTGTAACATCAATTCAACTTGTTGGAGTTTTGTTAATTTCAGCTTTATTTGTGATTCCTAACGTGACTGCTATAATGTATGGAAAAGGATTCAAACAAACAGCAATTATTTCTATAACTTTTTCCATATTTTCTGTTGTTACGGGAATCTTGATTTCTTATATTTTGAATATTACGCCAGCTGGTACAATCGTTTTATTGTCTATTGCTTTGTTTGCGGGGACTATGGGAATAAAATCTACTAAACTGCTATCTAAGAATTAATTAATGAATTCAGTCTTCTTTTATCTTTAACACTTTTTACAAAAAACAAAGATGTAGCAATTATTCCCATTGCAATTAATGGCGATGCAAGTTCTGTATATTTTAGATCGAATTTTTCTGTTGTTTGTATCTGTGCAGGTGATATTGGAATTTCTGTTGTCTTTACCATTCCTAGTTTACTTCCCTGCTGTTCAACAAACCAAACATTACTATCGCCATCAGATGTCATAAACTGTGTCCACGATGTTGAAGTAGGAATAGGCACCTCGATTAAATTGTCATTTTGTGGATCATACGCTGCAATTTTATCAATAACATGTTGCGCAAACCAAATGTTATCATATCTATCAAATGTCATTCCAAATGGGAGTGCTTCTTTATCAGGCACTGGAATTCTCTTAAATGTCTCTAGGATTGGATTGAACTTGGTAATTCCTAGGCCTGTGTGCTCTGCAATCCATAGGTTTCCTTCTTTATCAAAGACTATTGACTCTGGGCCTTTCAAAGGAGGGTCAGGAGAAAATTCTGTTATTTTGTTATTTGAAGGATCTATAAACCCAATCTTTCCTGGACCGCTTTCAGTGAACCATACCTTACCTTCATTATCTAAAGCCAACGCAAATGGCAATGATCCTTTAGGAAGTGAAATCTCTTCAAAAATATTTGAATCAGCAATGTATTTTAAAATTTTATCCTTGTTTACAATTGAAATCCAAACATCACCGTTATAATCAGCAAGGACAAAGGTTGTTGTACTAGCATCAATAGTTGGTGCAACTTTAGGGAGAGTCACCGTTGAAATTTCTTCATTGTTTGGGTCAAAGAAACCTATTTGATTTCTTGGAGGATCATTGAACCAAATTCTTCCACTACTGTCCTTTGTAAGAATAACTGAAACGACTCCATCAAATGAATATGATTTGAACTCTTGATTTTCTAATGAGAATCTCCATAATCGAGGAGCCGATGGGTCACTAATCCAGATTGAATCGTTTCCATCAAAAAGAGGGAACAATGGTTTTGTTGTTTCAGGAAAATCATATTCTATAATCTCAGTTTGTAGATCTGGCAATCTTGGTTTTACTAGCAGATCCATTAGTATTGATTCATTTGCATTTTGAACTCTTTGAATTTCAATCTCTGTTTGCCATTGTCCTGAAAATCCAAACGTTATATCCCCTTGAAATTCAATCTGTTTGCCTTCCTGATCAATTTTTACCAAGGGAATTTCAATTGGTGAAATATTCCTTTGTGGGTTTGAAATCTTTACCTTTAGTTCATCTGCATCCTGTAATCTATTATTTTCAAAATCGCTAATTTTTACTGAAATGGTATTGACGCCGCTAGAAAAAGGCGCAATATGGATATCATATTTTGCAGTTTCAGAAAATTCAATAGTTCTAAAGTCATATGAAATCTCTTTTGCATCTACTTTTTGTATT
>Ga0210081_1000002_pt1 | contig 80326 bp, 64 predicted proteins | sample White_ThreeSqA_D_FD_185589 | JGI IMG/M metagenome (GOLD analysis project Ga0210081, IMG submission 185589) | Wetland microbial communities from the San Francisco Bay, California, USA, that impact long-term carbon sequestration -... | ecosystem: Environmental > Aquatic > Marine > Wetlands ...
CCTCGAGAACGAACGCGATCCCGCGCTTTTCGACAGCACTTCGCCGTACCGGGCATCGGATCACGACCCGGTGATTGTCGGCCTCGACCCGGCGAACTAGACAGTTACAGCGGCTTGCGGAATTTCAGCGTCATCCGGTTCGACTCGCCGATCGCCTCGTATTGGGCCCGCAGCTCCGGGTCGTCCTGACTCGTATTCAGGCCCGGCGGCAGGCGCCACACGATGTCGTCCTCGCCCGGCTCATCCAGCGGGTTCTCGTTGACATCACTCTCGGCGACGAACTCGAAGCCGGCATTTTCCGCGGCTTCGATCACGAAAGCTTTTTTCAGGTAGCCACGGCTGCCGTCGGCAAACTCGTCGGACATATCGTCGCGCGCATAATGCTGCACGACACCGAAGACACCACCCGGCTTCAACGCCGCGTAAGCATCGTCCAGGGCCATTGTCAGGAAGCCGCCCTGCGCTTCGTAAGCCGCGAGGTTGTGCAACACGCGGGCAAAGAAAACGACGTCGACGGTTCCGACGATATCCTCGGGCATCGAACCGAATTCAAAGGCCCGGAGCGCGGGGCCGTTCTCGCCGCCGAGCCCCTCGGCACCGGCGGGCCAGGTCTCGATCCATACCCGCTGCCGTTGCATGAATGCTTCGTCCACGAAGCCGAAGTTCGGCCACAGGTCGATCGGATAAGTCGCGCCGATCAACTGCCCGTCGGGGCCGAGGTATGACATCAGGATCTTCGTGTACCAGCCGGCGCCAGGCAGGCCTTCGATCACGGTCATGCCAGGCTCGATGCCGAAGAATTCCAGTGTTTCCTGCGGGTGCCGGTATTCGTAGCGCGCCTTCAGCGCGTCGGATTGCTCGGCGAGTATATCGGCGAGCGTCGGCGCCGGCGTTTCCTCGACGACGATGACCTCGGTCTCGGGGGACGGCTGGCATCCGGCCAGCAGGAAAAAGGTCAATACGATTGCCGTTCTGCGCATAACGTGCTCCCGATAAAGGTTACGTGGGGTGCTAAAGATAAAGCCTCAGTTCGTTTCCGGCAACGCGTCCTTCGGCCACTGCTTTTCCGGACTCATCCGCTGCAGGCGCAACAGCCACGCAACGACCAGCAAACCGACAACCATGACGCTCGCCAGAAACAGAAAATAGTGATGATGACCGGCAATTCCGGGAGATGCGTCGAGAATCCTGCCGGTGATCGGCCCGAAAAATATCTCCGGTGTGTAGCCGACGAAAGACACCATACCGGCGACGGCACCCGTCAGGAAAGGGGGCACATGGTTCTCCTCGAGCAGCGCAAAATAAATGCCACGCAGCGCAAACACGGCAAAGAAGCTGACGAAAATATTGCCGTAAATCAGTGTCACGCCGCTGCCGTCCGGCACCAGGTAGCCAAGCATCAGGTAGGACACCAGCAACACAGCGAAAGCGACGCCAACGGTCTTCGAGGCGGCCCAGCGATCGGCAAGCAAACCGGCCAGTAGAGCCGCAAACGGGCGAACATAAGCACCGTTTGTGGACAGGCGCGCGGCCTCGACTTCATCCATCCCCATTACCTGCACCGCGTACAGCGAATAGTTGTCGAGACCCTTATAGCCACAGTAAGCACAAATGATCACCGCTGCCTGCGCCCACACGAGCGGCCTGGTCGTGACGATGCCCGCCGCGTGAAACAGGCCGCGGCTGGTTTCGCCGATATGTTTGACGGGTGGAATCAGGAACCAGGTCAGCACGGCGATGCCGATAGGAATGCAGGAATAGATCAGTATCACGGCCCGGAAAGCAGCACGGCGCTCCGCATCCGAAGCCTGGAACACGTCGGCTGGCAGATAGAACGCGAGCGCAGCAACGGCCACGGTCGAGAACAGGGCAGCGGCAACACCTCGGCCGCCTTCGAGCACACCGAACGCCTTTCCCTGTGATTGCCTGCCACCCCATTCGCGGGTCGCGCGAATCAGCGCCGACCAGAACAACAGGATGGTTGTAATTCCCCAGTAGCCGTACAACAGGGCCATGCCGAGTGCGCCCGGAAAAGTCGCCATGTAGAAACCGCCCAGGCCTGTCGCCACGAGCGAGATTGTCAGCAGGGAACGCGCTGAAAAGCGGTCGGCGAGAGCACCGCCGGGAAAATACGCTATCATCGCGAGCACGCCATAAACGGCGAACACATCGCCCAGCTGCGTGTTCGTGAAGTTGAACGTTTCCAGCAGTGTCGGGCGAAAGAATCGAGCCGTATGGAACGGCAGCCCGAAGACCATCTCGCCGGCGAGCACCAGCGTCAACATCAGGATGACACGGCGCATGTAATGGGCATCCTGCCGGGGAGACTCTGGCAATTTGGAACCTGGATCGCGGCGACGGATTGACCAGTATACGCAGAAGAGGAACGCAATGAAGAACATGGCCCTGCTGTTGCTTGGCATCATCATCGCGCTGCCACCCGTGGCCGCAGCTGACGACATCGCGACGATGCGCGTCGACTACTTCCACAGCGGCAATCGCACCACCGAGATGTTCAGCCTCGACGAGGTCGTCATCGAGCCACTGCCCTGGTCCGGCAACCTGGCGCAGCCGCTCGATACCACGCTGCGTGGCAAGTACCTGTTCGAAATTGTCGACCCCAGGAGCGGTGCCGTCGCATGGTCGCGCAGCTTCAGCAGCATCTACGGCGAGTGGGAAACGACCGGTGAGGCACGCGAGATCAATCGTGGCTTCAGCGAATCGGTACGTTTCCCCGCCCCCGACGAAACATTCGAACTGGTGATCAGTAAGCGCGGCCCCGGCAACAATTTCGTCGAAGTCTGGCGCATCGAACTCGATCCCGCCGATGTGCTCGTACACGAAGAAAGCGCAATGTATGACGACCAGGTCATCGCGATCCACGAAAGTGGCGACCCGGCCACCAAGGTCGACCTGCTCTTGCTGGGCGACGGCTACACGGCTGATGAGCAGGAAGAATTCATCGCCAAAGCCCGGGAACTGACCGACATCCTCTTTGCCACGTCGCCCTTCATGGAACGCCAGGACGATTTCAATGTCTGGGCAATTGCGCCGGCAGCGCGCGAGTCCGGCGTGTCGCGCCCCTCCACCGGCACGTTCCGCGATTCGCCTGTCGGTGCGACGTACGACGCTTTTCGTTCCGAACGCTACATCCTGACGATGGACAACAAGGCGATGCGCCGCATTGCCTCGTCCGCGCCTTACGACTTTGTCGAGATACTGACCAATAGCGAGGTGTACGGCGGCGGCGGCATCTACGGTCTTTACAGCACGGCGGCGGCCAACAGCGAATGGGCGCCTTACCTGTTCGTGCACGAGTTCGGGCATCACTTCGCGGGCCTCGCCGACGAGTACTACACGAGTTCGGTGGAGTACGAGGCGCCGGCAGAAATCACCGAGCCATACGAACCCAACGTGACGGCGCTGCTCGACCCGGAGAACCTCAAGTGGAAACACCTGGTCACGCCAAATACACCGTTGCCGACACCATGGCCGAAAGCCGTCTACGAGGAACATGCGATCGCCTACCAGCAACGCCGGGCCGAGATGCGTGCGGCCAACGTCAGCGAAGACGAGATGAACGCGTTGTTTCGTTACACCAAGGCCTACGTCGACGAGTTGTTTGCCGAGTCAGGGATGGCCGGCGTGGTCGGCGCCTTCGAGGGCGCCAACTACCAGGCGGAGGGGTATTACCGGTCCGAACAGGACTGCATCATGTTCACGCGTTCGGCGGATTTTTGCGCGGTCTGTGCTGAAGCCATCGGCAAGGTCATCGATGAATATACGCTGACCTCAGGTCCGTAACCTGTAACCGGTCTTGAAGATCCAGCGTACGACGAGCAGGCAGGCAACCAGGAATGCGACGGTAATGCCGAGGCTCAGCGCCGGATCGACGTCGGCGTTCTCATAGAAGCTCCAGCGGAAGCCGCTGATCAGATAGACAACCGGGTTGAACAGGCTGATCGTCTGCCAGGTCGGCGGCAACATGCTGATCGAGTAGAACGTGCCGCCGAGAAACGTCAGCGGCATGATGACCAGTATCGGTACGATCGTCAGTTTCTCCCAGCCGTCCGCCCAGACGCCGAGAATGAAACCGAACAGGCAGAACGACACGCAGGTCAGCACCAGAAACGTCACCATGACGAGCGGATGCGCGATCTCGATCTCGACGAAGAAACTGGCGGTGAGCAGGATGATGCTGCCGATAATGACCGACTTGGTCGCCGCGGCGCCGACGTAGCCGAGCAGGACCTCGCCATAGGAAACCGGCGCCGACAGGACCTCGAAGATCGTGCCGGTGAACTTCGGGAAGTAGATCGCGAATGACGAATTCGAAATGCTCTCGGTCATGATCGACAGCATGATCAGTCCCGGCACGATGAATGCGCCGTAGCTGACACCATCGATCTCGGTAATACGCGAGCCGATCGCCGAGCCGAAAATCACGAAGTACAGCGACGTCGACAATACCGGGGCAACGATGCTCTGCACGATCGTGCGAAACATGCGCGCCATTTCGTAGCGGTAAATCGCCCTGATCGCGTAGAAGTTCATCGTCACTTTTTCACCAGGTCCACAAAAATATCCTCGAGCGAGCTCTGCGAGGTCTGCAGGTCATTGAAGCGGATGCCGGCATCGGCCAGGTCACCGATCAGCGCCGTGATACCGGTGTGCTCCCGTTTCGTATCGTAGTGATAGATCAGCTCCCGACCCGATTCGCTTAGCTCGAGCCCATAGTCGGCGAGCTGCGCAGGAACCGACTCCAGCGGCTCGTAGAGATGCAGCAGCAACTGTTTCTTGCCGAATTCCCGCATCAACTTGTTCTTCTCCTCGACGACGATCAGTTCGCCATGGTTGATGACGCCAACCCGGTCGGCCAGCTGCTCGGCTTCCTGGATGTAATGCGTCGTCAGGATTACGGTGACACCCTCCGCGCGCAATGCCCGGACGACGTTCCACATGTCCTGCCGAAGCTCGACGTCTACGCCCGCGGTCGGCTCATCGAGAAACAGTACTTCCGGTTCGTGCGCCAGCGCTTTCGCGATCAACACGCGCCGCTTCATGCCGCCGGACAGGGCCATGCCCTTCGTGTCCTTCTTGTCCCACAGTGACAGCGACTTCAATACTTTCTCGATGTGCGCCGGGTTCGCGCTCTTGCCATACAGGCCGCGACTGAAGCTCGTCGTGTTCCAGACCGACTCGAACGTCTCGGTGGGCAATTCCTGCGGCACCAGGCCGATTTTCGCGCGCGTCAGGCGGAATTCGCTGACGATGTCGTGCCCGTCGACGAGTACCTGGCCGCTGGTGCCGTTGACGATGCCGCAGACAATATTGATCAGCGTGGTCTTGCCGGCGCCGTTCGGGCCGAGCAGCGCAAATATCTCGCCACGCCTGATGTCGAGGCTGACATTCCTGAGCGCCTGAAAACCACCCTCGTAGGTCTTCGAGAGCTGTCGAATCGAAATCATCGTATGCATCCCGGGATGATACGACGGAACCGGCTCGCGGCTCTATGCGATCTTCATCTCCCGGTATTGTCGCCGCATGCCCGGCAACAACGCGGCACTCGCCAGCAGGACGATGCATTGCAGCTGCGTGACCGTCAGGTTGCCGAGCGCGATGTATCCGTCTGCGCGCAGGTACTCGATGAAAAACCGCATCGTCGCGTAACCGCAGACGACGATCACGGCCAGCATGCCGCGCGGGAAACGCCGCCAGGAGAGGCGCGACAACAGCAGCAGACCGATACCCAGCAGCGCCGCTTCGTACAGTTGCACCGGGTAGACCGGCAGTGATGCCACGGCGCCGGGTTCGAGCAGCCCCAGTGCGGCATGCTGCTCGTAGGGCAGGCTGCCCGGCGGGTACCGGACGCCCTCCACCAGTCCGCCCAGAAACGGCAGCGTCTGCACCTGTGCCGCCAGCGTCGCGACCGGCTCGCGGACCGCGACGTCGCCCCAGCAGCACCCAGCCATGAAGCAGCCGAAGCGGTGAATCATGAGCCCGGCCAGCGTCGGCAGCGCGAAGCAGTCCAGCAGGCGACGATACGGCAGCTTCGTGATTCTGCTGTACACGAACAGCGCGATGGCGCCGGTGCCCAGCATACCGAACAGGCGTATGCGAATGCCGTGATTCATGGCCTCGCCTGCCACCCTGTGATCCATCGGCATGAAATAGGCGATCAGTGTGCCGCCGGCGATGCCAACGATAATCGTGACCGGCACCAGCAGGTCGACGTGCGAGCCGTCGATACCGACGGAGATCGCGTTACGGCGAGCGAGCCACCAGGCCGCTGTTATGGCGGCAACGAAGATCAGGCCGAACGGTGTGACCCACTCCGTGGAACTGAAATGCGAATACATGGCGCTGCTACTCCATGATCACGTCGGAAAACAGGGCGTCGAACCGCGCGAGGTCTGCCTCTTTGACGCGTGTCAGCCGCAACGGCTCGTCGTCGTAAAAATCAGGGTCCTTCGCATTCTTGCGGATCGCCGCTTCAAGCTGCTTCTTGTCTTCGGTGTCGACATCATCGAACCCCGGATGGTCGTCGGCAAAGAATGCCAGTGTGAAACTGTCCGCGGATTGCTTGACGAGATGGAAGTTGTAAGCGTAATCCGCCGCGAGATTATCGTCGTCGTCGAAAACCGCCTTGGGCTGCCAGACCATGAACGTCTCGCCGCCCAGCCTGGTCAACCAGGCCTTGACGATCATGACTTCTGTCAGTTCGACCTGCCATGGAGCGCCGTCGGCACCCATCGCCGCGACCAGCCCGTCATAGGTGCTGATATCGGGCTTGTCGATCCCTTCGATTGCTTCCGGCTCGCCGTACACGCCGAGCCAGGTGCGCTTGTCATAGGCATCCAGAATCAGGACGCCGGTCTCGGTCTCTTCGACAGAAACGAACCAGACACCGGTGAGATCCGGGTCGACACGGCTCTTCTCCGGATTCCCGATCGGCACAGGCATGCAGGCCAGCAGCCCCAGCAGAACGGGAATAATCGCCAGCATCAGCAGTCCGCCGCTGATGGACCTCAGGTTTGCACTCATGCTCCGACCCTCCCGGTTTCCAGACACATTCTGGCACGGGAGTCAGACTATTGCCGCTCCTGTCCAGCGACCTGATGTCAGCGTGATGTTTTCCTGAGGAATAAGGCCGTGAGCAGCAATACCGGCATCACGACCAGCGTCGCCAGCGATGCCGTGACTCCGGGATTGCCAAAAGTGAAAGAAGATGCCGGGAACAATGCCGTGCCCTTGAAGAACAGGCCGAAGTGAATGACCAGCGCCGCCGCCGAACCGACCCAGACCAGCGCAATCGGGACGCGCCGGAACAATACGCCCAGCAACAATGGCGGCGCCGCCGCCGCAGTCAGCCCGTAGACACCGGTCTGGCCGAATATGCCGAGCAGCTTTGGTGGCTGCAGGTTGATCAGGAAGGCGGCGATTGCAATCAGGACCAGTACGACGTGGCTCACTTTCAGCGCAAATGCCATTTGCTCGGCTTCGCCGTGCCGCGTGCGCCGCTCGACGAGGTTCAGTACCAGGTCGTTGGCCGTGATCGTCGACATCGACACGAGCAGGCCGTCGAGCGTCGACATCGCCGCCGCCAGCAATACGACGCTGACCATCGTGAAAATCCATGGCGGGAACATCGCCTTCAGGTACGCCGTCATGACCAGGTCCTGGCGGAACTGGCCGCTGGTCGCATCGATCAATGCCTCGGGCGGCACCTCCAGGTGCGCGAAGAATCCTACGACTCCCAGCAGCTGGAACAGCGCGAACACGATGCCGAACACCACCAGGTAGTACTTCACGTCCCGGTCGTCCTTTACATACAGCGCCTTGGTCAGGATATGCGGCTGGCAGACGATGATCGCGCCAACGACGAATCCGGCGATGTAGATCGAGTAAACGCTGTTGAACAGCCGACCTTCCGTATTGACGACGGCGACCAGGCTGGGATCCACGGTCCGCAGCGCGTCGATGGTCGACCCCGGCTGTTGCATCGCAACCCAGATGCACGACCCCAGCACCAGCAAAGTCACCAGGATCATCAGGCTGCCCTGCAACATGTTGGTCAGGACATGCGCATACGTGCCACCGATGAATACGTAACCGGTTACGAAGATCAAAGTAATCGAGAGCGCCAGCTCGTTGGAGATGCCGAGCAACGACTGCATGACGATCGAGATGCCACCGACGAGCAGCACGACGAACGCGAACGACAACAGGTTCAGCACCGAGAAATACAACGCGAACCCGCGCGACTCGTAGCGTTTGCCAATCCAGTCGGGGATCGTCAGTGCACCGGACGCCGCACCGATGCGCCGAAAGCGAAACGACAACACGACGAGCATCGTCATGAAACCGATACCGGAGGCGATGGTCATGTGAAAGAACGCACCGAAGCCGTCTACATAGACGAACCCGGGATTGATGATGAACGTCGCCGCGGACGACACACTGGCGGCGAGCGTGATGCCGACGACCAGCGGGTGCATGGCGCGATCCCCGAGCGCAAAGCTGCTGAACCCGGTGGTCTTGCGAAACCCCTGCCAGCCCAGCCACGCAGTGCCCGCGAGGTAGACAATGAACAGCAGCCAGGCAAAACTCAAAGCGTGTTACCGGCGAGCTTTTCGAGCGTATGCCAGACTACCTGTACCTGCGCGCCGTCCCGCGTCGCGTAAGCGTCGCCGGTATAGCCCCACCAGTCCCAGCAGCCCAGCGGGTTGATCGGTGCAACACTGCTGCTGCCAACCTGCGGATACAGGACCAGCAGGTTATTGGACTCGGCCCATTCGTTGTAGCCGGCGCCGGCGGCGAATGCGTCGTCAATGAATTCGGTCGATTGCTGGCAACCATGGAAAGCGATATGCACGCCGCAGGTTTCGCCTGCCGAGCAGGCAGCGGGAACATACAGGAGTGCATTGTCGAGCATGCCGGCATCTGCGCCCCCGGGCTGAGCGATGCGCCTCAGTTCGCCGCTGGCAACGGTCCTCGCCTGCAGGTCACCGGACAGGGTGCCGAGCATTACACCTGCCGCATCGTAGTCGCAGGCATTGAGGAACGGCGACGCAACCGTGTCGCAGGCCACTCCGGTCGCAAGTGTCGGCACACCGTGTGGCGCTGAGACGTCGGTCACCACGGTGATGCTTCCCGGCGGCACGAACTCCGCGTAGAAATCCGCCGCACCTGCAACGACTTCGCCATTGATAATCGAGTCGAGCGTGCCGTGGAACAGCCAGACGCGGTCGTCGGCCAGGTTCTGCAAGTTGTCGATCGTGCCGCTCTCGCTTTGCGCATGCGCATACGCCAGCAAACCGGCGAGCCCGGCATCGCCGCCGTTCATGCACGGCCCGAGCCCTTTCTTGATGGAGCCCTCGGCGCACCAGTACGGCCCGCCGGCAATCAGTCCGGCGCCGCTGATCAGTGCCGAATGCGCGACGTGCATCTGCCCCGCCATGTAGGCGCCGGCCGATGCCCCGGATACCGTGATGCGTGACATGTCCACCGCGAATGCCGGGGTTGCCGGACCGGTATCTTCACTATTGCCGCTGCATGCCGCCAGCAACATCGTGATGCCTGGAATCAGCAGTCGCCTCATGGGATTCTGCTCAGCAAGCTATCGATTGCCGCGAGACATTCGGGTTCGTCGAGCAACGGCACGTGACCACGGTTCGGCACTTCGGTGACTTCGAGGTCCGGCTTGCGCGCGCTCATCTTCTCGACGATATCGATGGTCAGGATGTCCGACATGACGCCCCAGAGCAGCACGACCGGAATAGTCTGCAGGGCATCGAACAAAGCCCACGGATCGCCTTTTTGCGGTCCGACCTTGCGCACTGCCTCGCCGATATTCGGATCGATGTCGAGCCGCGGTATGCCGTTCGCGTCTTCGCGAAAACCGCGCCACGCCAGCTTGCGCCATGCTGCGTCGTCGAGGCCGGGCAGCCATTCACCATAGATTTCCTTCGCCTGCGCAGCCGCTTCATCCCAGCTTGTCACCGGTGGCGTCTTGCCGGTGTAGGCCTGGACACGCGCGATTCCGGCCGGGTTGATCTCCGGACCGATGTCGTTCATTACGACGCCGGCAACGCGATCGACTGCCTGCGCCGCCATCACCATCGAACAGAGACCACCGAGCGAGGTACCGACGACGATCACCCTGTCGATGTCGAGTCCGTCCAGCAGCGTCCAGACATCCTGCACGTAGGTCAGCGGGTGATAGTTTTCCCAGTTGGGATCATGCGCCGAGAAACCACGGCCTCGAAAGTCCGGTGCCAGCACGCGCCGCTTCGCCGCCAGGCGCTCGGCAAGCTCGATGAAGTCCCGGCTGTTGCGTGTCAGCCCCGGCAGGCAGATGACGGGTGTGCCTTTCTTGTCCTGTCCAAAATCGCGGTAGAAGAGCCGCAACTCGTCCACGCTTTGGTAGTAGTGTCCATTGTCGTCGAGTGACATCGTCTCCCCCTAAAAAACCATGTCTGCAAACTGTTTGCGGAGCTCCCGTTTCAATACCTTGCCGTTCGGGTTGCGCGGCAGCTCATCGACAAATACGCTGCCAGCGATACGCTGCTGTTTGCCGAGCTTGCTGTTCGCCCAGGCAGTGAACCCGGCGGGGTCTGCGTCTGCGCCCGGCACCAGGACAATCACTGCCAGCGGCGTCTCGCCCCATTTCTTGCTGGTCACACCGACCACGGCAACTTCGTGAACGTCGTCGTGCTCGATGATTACGGCTTCGATGTCGGCCGGGTAGATGTTCTGCCCGCCGGAAATGATCATGTCCTTCTTGCGATCGACGAGATACAGGAACCCTTCTTCGTCGAGCACACCGATATCACCGGTGCGCAACCAGCGGCTGCCGGTCGGATGCACCCAGGTGGCCTCCTCGTTGGCTTCGTCGTTATTGTGATAACCGGCCATCATCAGGCGGTGGTGCCCGACGATCTCGCCTGACTCTCCCGGGCCCAGGATATTGTCGTCATTATCGAGGATCGCGAGGTCCTGGCCGGGACAGGGGCGACCAACCGATTCGATCTTGCCGGGCATGTCTTCGGGTTCGAGGATCGTAACCAGGCCTTCGGTGAGGCCGTAGAGTTCGATGAACTGGCCGGGCATACGTTCGATGATCTGGCGCTTCAGGCGGACGGCGAGCGGTGAGCCACAGCACATGTAAGCCTGCAGGCTTGCGAGGTCGAAATCGTCGAACTCGTCGCACTCGAGGATCTGCTGATACTGTAGCGGCACCATGGCTGCGTGCGTAATGCGCTCCCGCTCCACCGTTTCCAGGAACCGTCGGGGACTGAACATCCGCTCGATAAACACGGTGCCACCCGCGAACATCGTCGCCAGCATCGCTACCCAGCTGATGTTCGAAAACAACCCGAGATTGCAGAGTGTTCTCGCGCCCGAGTGATAGCGCAGGCCGACTGCCATGTCGCTGCCCCAGGCTTCGCGGCAGGCGTGGTCATGCACGATGCCTTTCGGCAGCCCGGTGGTGCCGGAACTGTAGATGATATTGCACTCGTCGGTGGCCTTGATACGCACGTCGGGTTTGCGTGCAGTACCCCGGTCACGGACCGCTTGATAGTCGAGCCAGCCATCGAGGTCGGACCGCACGCCGATGAAGCGGGATTCGACAAGGTGCTCGATCCTGCCCCGGATGCCTTCAACACGGAGGATGTGCTCGCCGGATGCGATCACGGCCCGTGCGCCGGCATTGTTGATCATCCCGGCGATCGCATCGTCGGTGATGGAAACATTGAGCGGCACCGCGACGAGCCCGGCACGAATGACGCCGAACATTGCCTCGGCCATTTCCATGCTGTTTTTCATCAGCACGACGACGCGGTCGCCCTGCGTGAGTCCGCTGTCCAGCAAGGCATTGCCGAGCCGCGCCGTGCTGTCGCCAAACGCCCGCCAGGTGAGGCGCTCATCGTCGCAGACGAAAGCCAGCTTGTCCGGCATGAAGCGCGAATTTTGCGAGATTATTTCAGGCAGCGTCAGGGGATCGGGCGAAAACCAGGCCATCCAGGTTGCTCCAGTCGGGTCGGGGCAGAAAGTTGAACGAGCGTTGAATAGTAGTTGAGCAATCGTTGAAATTCAAATGTCGGGCGGCTACTGTGTGGCGCAAGGGCGAGACGCCGCAACCAACAACACAAAGCAGGCAACAATGGCGACCAGCACACACCCTACCCGCGAACGCATTCTCGATGCAGCCGAGGAACTGTTTGCGGTTAACGGCTACGCGGGCGTTTCGGTACGGCGCATCATGAAAAAGGCAGATGCCGACGTGTCGCTCGCGTACTACCACTTCAAATCGAAAAAAGACCTGTTCGACCAGGTCATGCTGCGACGCGCGGAACACCTTAACCAGATTCGCCTGACAGCCCTGGAAGCCGTTGAAGCGCGCCATGCCGGAGATGGCAAGGCACCAACGGTCGAGGAAATTATCGCAGCGTTTACGCAGCCGCTGGTCGCTTTGCTGGCCAGCGACCATGACGAGTGGAAGTTCTATTTTCAGCTGGTCGCACAGATCAACAACTCCCCCGAGTGGGGCGGCGAGTTGATGACGCGCTACTTCGATCCGCTGGTCAAACGCTTCATCGAGGCATTACGTAAAGCCCTCCCCAACTGCGACGAGGATGAGCTTTTCTGGAGCTACCATTTCCTGTCCGGCGCACTGACACTGACGTTCGCCGAAACGGGTCGCATCGACAATTTGTCCGGCGGTCTCTGCAAGTCGTCGGACATGGCCGCAATAAACGAACGCATGCCGAAGTTCCTGGCTGCCGGCTTCGAGGCGCTCTGCCGCCGGTAATTCCTGCTACCCTGCGATATTTTTACCATTACGGACTAGCTTTCCGGTTGCTATTCAACGTACGTTGAATTAGCATCGGTTCAACGTTCGTTGAAAATATTGGGCGCGCGTGCTGCGAAAAGCCCAGGGGGACAAGCATGAGATTTAGTCGCAAGGCATTGATATACAAGTTAATTTCTGGTTTGCTCGCGCCGTTGATGGCGCTGGCGATTACGCCGGTGGCCAGCGCGCAAGAGACAGCGGTCATCGAGGGCCTTGAAGAAATCACGGTAACGGCGCGGCGCCGCGAAGAAACGCTGCACGACGTGCCGATCGCGATCTCCGCCTTCAGTGGCGAGTACCTCGAAGAAATCGGCATGGCCAATATCATCGGTGTCACGCAGTCGACGCCCAACGTCACGCTGGAAGTCTCCAGGGCAACGAGTTCGACGCTGACCGCCTTCATCCGCGGCATCGGCCAGCAGGACCCGGTGGCCGGATTTGAAGGAGGCGTCGGCATTTACCTCGACGACGTCTACCTCGCCCGACCGCAGGGAACCGTGTTCGAGATTTATGACATCGAGCGTGTGGAGGTCCTGCGTGGTCCGCAGGGCACGCTGTATGGGCGCAACACGATCGGTGGCGCGGTCCGCTATGTAACGCGCGCGCTGGACAAAGAGCCCGCCCTGAAGATCCGGGCCGGTGTCGGCACGTACAGCCAGTTCGACGCGGTAGCGACATTCTCGCTGCCGGTCACTGACACGTTCCGTTTCGGCGGTTCGCTGGCGTCCTTCAATCGTGATGGTTTCGGCACCAACCTCGTCACCGGTGGCGAACATTACGATAAGGACGTCATGGCAGGACGCCTGAGTTTCGAGTGGGACATCTCCGACAGCGTCATGATGCGCGTTGCCGGCGACTACACCGAAGACAAGTCGGCACCGAAGTCCGGCCACCGGCTGACGGTCAGTAACCTGACCCAGGCCCCGATCCTGCCAGACGTGTTCGATACCCGGGCCGGTATTGAGACGATCCCGTCTTCGACGGGTGGGCTCTCGCAGAAAGTCACCCAGGGTGGCGTCTCGATGGATATCCAGTGGGATATCAACGACACCTGGATATTCAAGTCGATCACGGCTGACCGCAGTGACGACTCCGATTCGCTGATCGACTTCGACAGCCTGCCGGATGCCGACTTCGACGCCCCGGTCATCTACACGAACGAGCAGTTCAGCCAGGAGTTCCAGCTGCTGTTCACAGGTGAGAAGCTGTCCGGTGTGATGGGCTTCTATTACCTCGACGCAAATGCTTTCGATGCGTTTGACGTGATCCTCGGCAACCTCGGCGTCACGTCATTTACTCTGGGCGACTACGACACCGAAGCCTGGGCCGTGTTCGCCGATGTCGACATCCCGCTGTCCGAAACCGTGAAGCTGTCGCTCGGCGCGCGTTACACCGAAGACAAGCGTTCGACGACAGTTACACGAGACTTGTACCTCGGTCTTGGATCACCCTACTTCGGCAATGACACTGCAGTCTCGTTATCGACGCCGATTCCGGGCAAGGTACCGACGTTCAACGGCACGCGCACCGATTCCGACACGACACCACGCGTCAGCGTTTCGTGGGAACCGACGGATACGCAGAACTTGTATGCCTCGATAAGCCAGGGCTTCAAGGGCGGCAGCTTCGACCCGCGCGGCGCGTACGGTGTTCCGGGCGTCGACCAGGGTTTCGAGCCTGAGAACGTCACTTCGTATGAAATCGGGGCCAAGTCGATCTGGGCCGACGGCAGGGCGACAACGGCCGCTGCAGTATTCTATTCCGATTACACCGACATCCAGGTACCGGGCTCCATCGCCATCGACACCGACGGTGACGGCGTCAACGACAGCTTCGCAGGTGCCACGACCAACGCTGGCAAGGCCGAAATTTTCGGTGTCGAATTCGAGGGACGCATGCAGTTCACCGATTCGTTCTCCGGGATGGCGTCGTTCGGCTACATCGATGCGGACTACACCGAGTGGCTGGTCGCAGGCATCGATATTTCGGGCGAACGTTATTTCCAGAACACGCCCAAGTGGACTGCGAATGCACAATTGCGCAAGGAATGGGATACGAAACTGTTCGGCATGGACGGCAGTATCTTCGTCAACGGCGGCATCTCTTACAAGGATGATATGTACCAGTTCGAGATCCCGAATCCGCTGCTCGATACCAAGTCATACACGCTGGTCGACCTGAGCGTTGGCTGGTACGGCGACGATGGCAAGTACTCGTTGATGCTGCATGGTCGCAACCTGACCGACGAGGAATACAAGGTTGCTTCGTATGACTTCCCGACACTGGGTCTGGAAGGCGTGCAGAGCGCGTTCTACGGCGATCCGCTGACGGTTGCTCTGGTGGGCACCGTGAACTTCTAGCACGACCGAACATTCGCAGGGCTCCCCCCGCCCGGCGAATACGGACAAAGGCCGCTTCGAAAGAAGCGGCCTTTTTTTTGTCACAGCGTCAGCGTGTCCGCGTACGCGAACAGTCCTGCCGCGCCACCGGTGTGCAGGAACACGATGTTGTCGGCGCCGGCGAAACGGCCCGTGCGGATGTAGTCAATCATGCCGGCGAGCGCCTTGCCGCTGTAAACCGGATCGAACAGCAACCCTTCGAGGCGCGCGAGCATCAGCACCGCCTCGTTCATCGATTCGGTAGGCTCGCCGTAGCCCGGACCGATGTAATGGCAGTCGGCGATGATGTCGTCGCGTGCCACGCACCCGGGAGAACCGACCAGTTCGGCAGCCTCGCAGGCAAGCTTGTAGACGCGTTCTTCCTGGACCTCCTGTGGCGCGTTGACACCGATACCGAGAATCGGCAGGTTGCTGCCGCTCGCGCGCAGGCCGACGGCGAGTCCGGCATGGGTGCCGGCGCTGCCGGTCGCCGTGACGATATGGTCGAATGCCAGGCCGGCGTCGGCGCACTGTGCGAGCAGCTCCTCGCCGCAGCCGACGTAGCCGAGTGCACCAACAGCATTCGAAGCGCCGCCGGGGATGATATAAGGCGTACCCCCTTCCGCACGCACTTCTTCGGCGACCTCATCCATCGCCGCATCGAAATCGGTGCCCTTGGCGTACTCACGGAGGTTCGCGCCGAAAATCCTGTCGAGCAACACGTTGCCGGACGTCCGGTAAAGCTCGGACGGGTCCGCAACACGATGCTCCAGCAGCACCTCGCACTTGAGCCCGAGCTTGCACGCCGCAGCGGCGGTCTGGCGGACATGATTCGACTGCACGGCGCCGACCGTGATGACGGTATCGGCGCCCTGCTCAAGCGCCGCGCCCATCGAGAACTCGAGCTTGCGCGTCTTGTTGCCACCGGTGGCGAGACCTGTGCAGTCGTCGCGCTTTACGTAAATTGCGGGACCACCGAGGTGATCGCTGAGCCGCGGCAACAGTTCCAGCGGTGTCGGCAGGTGCGCCAGCGGCACACGGGGAAATCGGGTCAGAAGCACGGCGCGGACATCTCCTCAGCGAGGGTAAAACCGAATGATTGGTCGGCCGGTCCCGGCGATCACCTTGCCGATCGACTCGAGGAGACTCCGATCACACGATGCCAGCCACTGGCAGCGACTATTCTCGTGAAATTATCGGTGTGATTACAAGGCCTGCGCCTATTCCGATCAGGATCGAAGCGACGAACAAGAGCGCCGATGTCTTCAAAAAGATCAGCCCGACGCCAACTCCAACGAGTGTGGTTCCACCAATTATCCACGTGCTCCTGTCACTGCCTTCTTTCATTGCGGCATCCCCCATGTCAGCACTGCATCTTTGCCAATGTGACTCAGCACGTCAGTCTGCGCTCCGATCACGGCAATTTTCCCAGGGCCAAGTCAGAACCTGATAACCTGACGCGCTCCGGTAGTCCGGACAATACGGAATACTACTGAGAAGCGAGGACACCGCCCCGGATCGCTTGCAGGCCATTACATTACCCCGGGGGCCGCATCTGGCGAACCGATGTGCGATACGATCGTAACCGGACATTAACCGCAACATACGAACCCGATATGCGTAAGAGAACAAAAATCCCGTTAGCGGCGGCGCTCCTGATTTCCGCCATGTACATCGCGATTGCGATTCGCGTCGCGACGTACGAGAACACCATGCAACCGTTGACTGCCGCGCCGGCACCGATGTCGACGATTGCAATCTTCGGCGCCAGTGGTACCGCTGGCGACGGCATTCTGAAAGCGACGCTGGCGAATCCCGATATCGACACGATTCACGTGATCACGCGGCGGACGACGGATCGAATGCAGGCGGGTGTCGATGCCGGCAAAGTCATGTTAACGACGCACATCGACTATCTCGACTATTCCGGCATTATCGATTCGCTAGCAGACGTTGATGCCGTCTACTGGGCAATCGGACTCAGCTCCATCGGAGTCGATGAGGCCCGTTACCGGGAAATTCATGTGGATTTCCCGGTGCAATTCGTCGAACAGTGGCTCGCCGCCGGCCCCGAACACGGCGCCTCGTTCCACTACATCAGCTCCAGCGACATATCCGAAGACTCCAGCGCAATGTGGGCACGGGTGAAAGTCGAGGCAGAACGCAAGTTGTTTTCGCTGGCGGAGAGATCGCCGGTACGCGTGATTGCGTACCGGCCGGATTACATCGGGCCCACCGCAGAAGAGGCGCACCTGGGCCAGAAACTCCTGTACTGGTTCTTTGCACCGATCGGTGCGGCTGTAAAGGCAACACAGATCGGCGAGGCCATGATGGAAGTGACCGCACGCGGCGCAGATCACCCGAACGGTGACCGGCTGGGAACCTGGAAGATCAGGATGTACAGCGACGCGTACCGGCAGCGCCAGCAATAACCGGATTACTCAGTCCTTCGGTACCGGCTGCAGCGTTCCGTCGGCGGCCAGCATCAGTTGCGACGACTCGAGATCGACCTGGTTCCGACCTGCGCGCTTGGAGCGATACAGCGCCCGGTCGGCGCGGACGACCATGTTGTCGAGAAAGCGGTCCTTTTCCGAAATCGTCGCGACCCCGAAGCTCGACGTCATAGGCAGGTGATACCCGGTACCGCGCATCGGCGTGTCGCCGACACTGGCGCAAAGTTGATCCGCGATCGCCATCGCATCGCGAAGTCCGACACCCGGAAGAATCAGTGCGAACTCCTCGCCGCCCACCCGGGCAACAATATCCTCGGCACGCCGCGATCGCGATATCAACTCCGCGAAGTGTTGCAGAGCCGTATCGCCGGCGGCATGGCCGTACTCGTCATTGATGTACTTGAAACGGTCGATATCGGCCATGATGATCGACAGTGGTGCACCGGTGCGCTTCGCCAGTGCGAACGCCCGTTCTCCGTCCTGTACGAAGCCGCGCCTGTTCAGAAGCCCGGTCAGTTCGTCGCGCACCGCGATCTCCCGCAGGCGCACGGACAGGTCGGATGCCAGCATCAGCACGATGAACAACGACATGCCGACGTAGCCGGCCGGCAGCGTCAGGAAGTTGTAGTGCGTGAACAGTGCGCTGTAGACCTCGTCACCATTCGGACCCTGCAGGTAAGCGAGCACGGCGGCAATGCCTCGCGACACGCCGAAGATCAGCATCGCTATCGCCGCCGCCCATTCGGCCGGACGTGTTTCTTCCCGATGCCTGATCGTGATTAACGCGGAAAGTATCAGGGATACACATGCGGTGGCCGGCGCCACGGCGGTCGCCAGCCCCATGTTGGGCTCGACCAGCACCGCCCAGGGGATGAGCATGTAGATCGCCATCGCATACGGCCAGAGACTGGCAGGCAGTATTCCGCAGTTCGTGCGCTGGCAGTGGCCCCGTAAGGCCAGCGTCACCATGACCAGCGACATGGCGTTGGTTCCGAGCAGGTAGATGTTGTGCTTGCCCGACCAGGCCGAATAAAGCGCCAGGAACCACGCGGCGGCGCCTGCCAGAAATGTGAATGACCAGGTCAGGGCATGCGGTTCCCTGCCGAAATGTCGCCAGGCCATATAAAAGACCAGCGCCAGCATTGCGCTGGTCAGCATCATCGAGACGACTATGTAGAACACCGGGGACGTCAAGCTGGCGCTCCGCCTGGCCAGGAGTTTCGGGATATCCATTGTGCCGCCGCACCGGCACGATATTGGTGACGTGGCGCACAAAAACCCCGCTTGAGACAATTTTTTCCTTCCAATTCAGAAACATCCTGTTATAGTCCGCCGCATCCTGGCGCACATCGGTCTGCGCCAACTACTTCGGTTGCCGCTTTCCTGCTGCCCGAAGCACTTTAATTTCCAGCCTGGACCGAACCTCTCGCGAACAACTTTCGCAATTGGGTCAGGCGATCCGGAGCAATACACAATGTTATTCAATCAGCTCGGCCTCTCGGCCGAACTGCTGCGTGCGGTCGAAGAAAAGGGTTATACCGAAGCGACACCGATCCAGCAGCAAGCCATTCCCCATATCCTCGAAGGCCACGACATCCTCGCTGGCGCCCAGACGGGCACCGGCAAGACCGCGGGCTTCACGCTGCCGTTGTTACAGCGCCTGCAGTACTCCAAGGTGAATCGTCGCCGCGTCCGCGCGTTGATACTGACACCGACACGCGAGCTCGCCGCCCAGGTTGGCGAGAGCGTCCGTGACTACGGCCGTTACCTGCCGTTCAGGACGGCGGTCATTTATGGCGGCGTAAGCATCAACACACAGATCGCGAAACTGAAAAAGGGCGTCGACGTCGTCGTTGCGACACCGGGCCGCCTGCTCGATCACCTGCAGCAGGGTACGCTCGACCTGGGCGCCATCGAAGTGCTGGTCCTCGACGAAGCGGACCGCATGCTCGACATGGGCTTCATACGCGACATCCGCAAGATCCTGAAAGTGCTGCCGAACAAACGCCAGAACCTGCTGTTTTCAGCGACGTTCTCGGCCGAGATCAAGCAGCTGGCAGCGCAGACCCTGAACGGGCCGGCCGAAATCCAGGTCGCGCAACAGAACACGACCGCGGACCGGGTAACCCAGATCGCCTACAAGGTTGACAAGGCACGCAAACGCGAACTGCTTTCCTACCTCGTGGGCTCGGGCGACTGGCGCCAGGTACTGGTTTTTACACGCACCAAGCACGGCGCGAATCGCCTGGCCACGCAACTGCAAACTGACGGTATCTCGGCAACCGCGATCCATGGCGGCAAGTCGCAGGGTGCTCGCACGCGTGCACTCGCGGACTTCAAGAACGGCTCCGTGCGCGTTCTCGTCGCGACGGATATTGCCGCTCGCGGCCTCGACATCACTCGGCTGCCGCACGTCGTCAACTACGAATTGCCGTTTGTGCCGGAAGACTATGTCCATCGCATCGGTCGCACGGCGCGTGCCGGGCACGAAGGTGCCGCGGTCTCGCTGGTCTGTATCGACGAACACAAACTGTTGCAGGATATCGAGAAGGTACTGGGCACGCCTCTGAAGACCGAGGTGTTGTCGGGCTACGAGCCTGACCCGCGGGTCAGGGCGGAGCCGCTGCGCCAGGGCGGCGCACGGCAGGCTGCCAATCCGCGCAAGAAGAAAGCGCGGCCGCAGCAGCAGCAGCGCCAGCGTCGCAGGAAAGTCGCCTAGCGGCGTACTGTTACCGACTTGATTTGCGCGAAGACCTCGTCGCCCGCGACGAGGTTCAGCCGCGCGATTGAGCGATTGGTTACCTGTGCCAGTATCGGCGTCTGGCCGATGCGGACTCGCACCAGCGCGACAGCCGTGTCGGTCTTCCGTATGTCTTCAACGGTCGCCGCAAGGACGTTGAGTATCGTCGTGTCCCGCGGAAGATTCCGGCACAGGCTGACATCGCTGGCCGCAATGCGGAGGCGGACAGCCCGGTCGCCGGGATGGCTTCCAGGCACCCACAGGTCGCCGCCGTCGAAGCGGAAACACGTCAGGCCATCACACTCCTCAACGGGCAACCCATCGACGATGGCACCGGCATTGCGACCGGCGAGCATTGGCAGCTCGGCACGCAGCAACACTTCGTGCAGCTCACCGGACGCAATGATGCGACCCGCATCCATCAGCAACAGGTGATCGCACAGGCGGCTCACTTCGGCAATATCGTGGCTGACGTAAATCATCGGCACCGACAACTCGGCGCGGAGTCGATCGAAATACGGCAACAGTTCATCCTTGCGCTGTTGGTCCAGCGAAGACAACGGTTCATCGAGAAGGATCAGTGCCGGGCCACGCAGCAGCGCAGCGGCGATCGCGACCCGCTGTGCCTCACCTCCTGACAGTGATCTGGCATCGCGGTCCAGCAGGTCCCCGAGACCGAGCATGTCGATGACCTGCCGGCTGTCGACCTGGCTGGCCGGGTTGCGTCGCAATCCATACTCGACGTTGCCGCGCACGTCCAGGTGCGGGAACAACCCGGGGCTCTGGAACACGTAGCCAATGCGGCGCTGCTGCGGCGGGCGCCGGTCGTCCGACGAGCCCCGCTCGAGTCCGGCAATACACCTGAGCAGTGTCGTCTTGCCCGATCCCGATGCACCGAATACGCCGGTCACGCCGGTTGCCGGAATCTCCACATCGACATCCAGGTCGAAGTCCGCCCGCGCCAGTTTGTGTCGCAGCCTGATCACGTCGATGCCCGGCGACGGTTGACGAAGAACATCGTGAATAGCACGACAAATGCGAAGCCGAGCAGTAACAGCGACATGCGGTGTGCTGCTGCATAGTTGAGCGATTCGACATGATCGTAGATCGCAATAGAGACGACGCGCGTTTCCCCGGGAATGTTGCCACCCACCATCAGCACCACGCCGAACTCGCCGAGCGTATGCGCAAAGCTCAGTACCGCCGCACCGACAAAACCACGCAGCGACATTGGCACCACGACACTGAAAAATGCGTCGAGGCGCGATGCACCGAGGGTCCATGCACTCTCCAGCGCTTGCCGCGGCAGTGACTCGAAGGCGTTTTGCAGCGGTTGCACTGCAAACGGCAGGCTATAGACGCAGGACGCGATGACCAGCCCCGAGAATGAAAACGTCAGCGCGTTGCCGGTCAGCTCGACCCACCATCCGCCGATCGCACCGTTCGGGCCCAGCAGGATCAGGAGATAGAATCCGAGCACGGTCGGCGGCAGCACCAGCGGCATCGCAACGACAGCCTGTATCACCGGTTTCCAGCGCGAGCCTGTCTGCGACAGCCACCAGGCGAGTGGTGCACCGATGATGAGCAGGATAGACATCGTTGCGAACGCGAGCTGCGCCGTGAGCCACAACGGCCCGAACATTGACGTGCCTGCATCCATCAGTTCGGTACCTCGTAACCGTGGCGGCGAATGATTTCCCGCGCCGCTTCCGACTGCAGGAACGCCGCATAGCGCCGGGCGTTGGCCGTGTCGCTGAGCAGCACCGCCTGTTGCTCGAGGCCCTGGTGTGCAGATACCGGCACCGGCCAGCTGCAGCTCGTCGGCGGCAACCCGTCGATAAGCAACTGGGAGCGCGCAACCAGCCCCAGCGTGGCATTACCGGTAGCGACGAACTGCAACGTCTGCGCGATATTCTCACCGTAGACTGCATTCTGGTTTACCGAGTCCCAGAGGCCGGCGCCGATCAGGAACTCCCTTGCTGCGGCACCGTATGGCGCGGTCGCGGGGTTGGCCAGTGCCAATCGGCGGTACTCGCCTTGCCGCAGCACTTCAAAACAATCGCGACCGCGCAGGGACACATCGGCTGACCACAGCACGAGCGCACCGATTGCGTATACGAACGGCTCCTGTCCAAGCCCCGCCCTTGCCAGCATTGCCGGACGCACGCCGTCGGCGGCAAGAAAGACTTCATACGGTGCGCCATTGAGGACCTGGGCATACAACTTGCCGGTCGACCCGCTGCTCGTGCGCACATTGATTCCTGTTGCCACGGAAAAGCTCTCGGCGAGCTCCGCTGCAGTAGCGGCGAAGTTGCTGGCAACGGCAATGGTGACCACGTCTTCGGTACGCCCGGCGCCGGGCAGGATCAGGGCGAGCAGCAGGAGTATGCCGAGCGGCATGCGCTGCACGAACTAGTTCACGCGCTCTGCTTTCTTCTGCCGGCGATAGGCATGCAACAATGGTTCGGTGTATCCGTTGGGCTGCGTGCAGCCCTCGAACACCAGTGCACAGGCGGCCTTGAAAGCAATGCTTGAGTCAAAGTTCTCGCTCATGCTTTCGTATGATGCATCACCCTCGTTCTGCCTGTCGACGATTTTTGCCATGCGCTTGAAGGTTTCTGTGACCTGCTCTTTTGTCGTCACGCCGTGCAGCAACCAGTTCGCTATATGCTGGCTCGAGATACGCAACGTGGCACGATCTTCCATCAGGCCGACATCGTCGATATCCGGCACCTTGGAACAGCCGATGCCCTGGTTGATCCAGCGGACGACGTAACCGAGGATGCCCTGCGCGTTGTTGTCGAGCTCTTGCTGCACCTCGTTCGGCGACAGGCCGCTGACGTCTCCGAGCGGTGGCGTCAGGATATCGTCGATACTCGCCAGCTTGCGGGACGCGAGCGCCTGCTGGCGTGCCCGCACGTCGACCGCGTGATAGTGCATCGCATGCAGCGTAGCCGCTGTCGGTGACGGCACCCAGGCGCAGTTCGCGCCGGCTTCCGGGTGCGCCTGCTTGGTGTCCATCATCTGCCGCATTTCATCGGGCTTCGGCCACATGCCCTTGCCAATCTGCGCCTTGCCCGGCAAGCCGCAGCGGATACCAATGTCGACGTTCCAGTTCTCGTATGCCTTGATCCAGGGCTGCTCCTTGATCTCTTCCTTGCGCAGCACTGGACCCGCCTGCATGCTGGTGTGGATCTCGTCGCCGGTGCGATCGAGGAAGCCGGTGTTGATGAAGACGATGCGCTCGCTGACCGCGCGGATGCACTCGGCAAGATTGACCGTCGTGCGACGCTCTTCATCCATGACGCCGACCTTTATCGTGTTGGGCGCGAGCCCGAACATCTCTTCGACGCGCCCGAACAGCTTGTCGGTAAATGCGACTTCGTCCGGGCCATGCATTTTCGGCTTCACGATGTAGATGCTGCCCGCGCGGCTGTTGGGCTGGTAGCCGTCCCGCCGGCGATCGGTCATCGCGCACGCAGTCGTCACGACAGCGTCGAGCATTCCCTCGAAGATCTCGTCGCCATTGCCGTCCAGCACGATGTCGGTCGTCATCAGGTGACCGACATTGCGCACCAGCAGCAGGCTGCGTCCGGACAGAGACAGCGATTCGCCGGCTGGCGTCGTGTATAGACGATCCCGATTCAGGGCGCGCGTCATCATCTTCCCGCCCTTGTTGAACGTGGCCTCGATGTCGGCCTGCAGCAGGCCGAGCCAGTTGCGATACACGCCGACCTTGTCTTCGGCGTCGACCGCAGCGACTGAATCCTCGCAGTCCTGGATCGTCGTTACAGCCGCTTCGAGCTCGATGTCGGCAACGTTGGCCGTTGCGTCCTTGCCCACGGGATGTGCCGCATCGATGTGCAGCTCGATATGCAGACCGTGATTGCGAAACAGGTAGATGCAGCGGTTGTCTTCCTGGGCAAAGCCTGCGAACTGCGTCGGGTCGGCGAGGGCTGCGGCGCCACCATTGGGCAGCGATGCGACGAAGGTCTTGTAGTCGTCCCCATGATCGAGCCCATACGCATTGACGTCGGCGTGGCTGACGCCCTCCAGCGGAATGGTGCGATCCAGGAACGCCTGCGCATAGCGGATGACGGCGGCGCCGCGCGCCGGATTGTAAGCACCGGCTCGTTCCTGGCCATCTTCGTCGGGAATGACGTCGGTACCATACAGCGCGTCGTAGAGGCTGCCCCAGCGCGCATTCGCGGCATTGATTGCGAAGCGGGCATTGCTGACCGGGACGACGAGCTGCGGACCGGCGACCTCGGCGATCTCCGGATCGACATCGCGCGTCTCGATACTGAATGCCTCACCTTGCTCCAGCAGGTAGCCGATGTCCTTCAGGAAAGCGACATATTCGTCGTGGTTCCAGTCCGAACCCGGGTTCGCGCGATGCCAGTCGTCGATCTGTTGCTGCAGCTCGTCACGCCGCTCGAGCAGCGCCCGGTTTTCGGGCGCCAGCTCGGTGACCAGCGACTCGAGTCCTCCCCAGAACACGTCGGGCTTCATGCCGATCGCCGGCAGGAGCTCGGTTTCGATGAAGTCGGCGAATACCGGATCGACACTCAGTGCAGCTTTTTCTTGCCGTTCGCTACTACTCATTACACCGTCCGTGGGGGGAGACTCGAGTATTACCTCCCGCCGGGCTGCGTCTGTCAAACCCGATCAGGCAACGAACTGCTCTTCCTCGGTACTGCCGGCAAGCGCTGTCGTCGATGACAGGCCGTCCATGATCGTGTTCTGCACAGCATCGAAGTAGCCTGCACCGACGAAGGACTGGTGCTTGGCAGCGCGGAAACCGAATTTTTCATCGGCAAACTCTTTCTGCTGCAGCTGCGAGTAGGCATACATGCCCTCTTCCTTGTAGGCGCGACTGAGGTTAAACATGCTGGAATTCAGCGCATGCCAGCCGGCGAGCGTGATGAACTGGAACTTGTAGCCCATCTTGCCCAGCTCTTCACGGAAGGTCTTCATTGTCTCGTCATCGAGATTGGCCTTCCAGTTGAACGACGGCGAACAGTTGTACGCGAGCAGCTGGTCGGGGAACTCGGCATGAATCGCGTCTGCAAAGCGGCGCGCCTGCTCGAGATCCGGCTTCGAGGTTTCGCACCAGATCAGGTCCGCGTACGGCGCGTAGGCGAGACCGCGTGCGATCGCCTGGTCGAGCCCGGCATTTGTGCGATAAAAGCCCTCGGGCGTCCTCTCACCGGTGATGAAGCGCTGGTCACGTACGTCCGAGTCGGACGTAATCAGGTTGGCAGCGTCTGCGTCGGTACGGGCGATCACGACGGTCGGCACACCGCAGACATCCGCTGCAAGGCGTGCCGCATTCAGCTTCGCGATAGCCTCCTGCGTCGGTACCAGCACCTTGCCACCCATGTGTCCGCACTTCTTCGCCGACGAAAGCTGGTCCTCGAAATGCACGCCGGCGGCGCCCGCGCGAATCATGTTCTTCATCAGCTCGAATGCGTTGAGATTGCCGCCGAAGCCAGCCTCGGCATCAGCCACGATCGGCGGGAACCAGTCAATGCTGTCATCGCCGTTCAGCGCATGGATTTCGTCGGTGCGAATGAACGCATTGTTGATGCGCTCGACCATTTTCGGTACCGAGTCAACCGGATACAGGCTCTGGTCCGGGTACATCTCACCGGCACTGTTGCCGTCACCGGCCACCTGCCAGCCCGAGCAGTAAATGGCCTTCAGGCCGGCCTGTACTTCCTGGATCGCCTGGTTACCGGTCAGGGCGCCGAGACCACATAATGGCTCGTCCTGGTTGACCAGGCGCCAGAATTTCTCTGCGCCGAGACGGGCCAGCGTGTACTCGATCTGCACGGTTCCACGGAGTTTCACCACGTCCGCCGCGCTGTAGGTGCGCGTAACGCCTTTCCAGCGCGAGCTCTCGGCCCACTCCGCTTCGAGTTTCCTGATTTCCTGCTCTCGATTCATTGCCTTGTCCCCTGGAAGTAGCGCCCGTCCCCGAGCGTGCATTTAAACGTCAGGGCGCTATACTACGACCATGATTTATGAAATTTCACAGCGAAAATTTTACACTGTCAAGTTCACAAGGATACACCAATGAGTACGCCACAGGGCTTGCGACGCAAGGCCCACTTCCTCGGCACCAAGATCAAGAGCCTGCGCAAGCGCAACAACCTGACGCTCGAGGACCTGTCTGTGCGCTGTGTCCAGCTGGACGCCGAAGCCGGTCCGTCGGTGTCGTATCTCTCGATGATCGAGAACGGCAAGCGCGTCCCGTCCGAGCGCCTGCTCGAGATCATCGCCGAGATTTTCCAGAAGGACACCAACTGGTTTTTTGACGACTCGCTGGACGACGAAGCGATCGATACGGCACCCAGGGCGCCGGTCAGCGGCATGCCGCTGGAACCCGGCTTCCTGTTCTCCGAATCGCTGCTGCAACTGGCGATCCCGGAACTCCTGGCGCAGACCGGTACGACCGGGCGGCAGTTCGCGCACCTCCTGATTCGCGCCCACCAGGAGGCGAGCCATAACCGCTTTCCGGATATCGAGCGCGCTGCCGAAAGCGTCGGCAAGAAAAATTTCCCGATGCATGTGGACGACGTGTTCGCAATTGCAGCCGACCTCGGGCTCGAGATCCAGTGGTTCGACAACTCCGCCTTCAAGGACCGGGGCGATACGGACCGGCCGCTGAACATGCTGGTGCGCTCGTTTTTCGATGCGCCGAACAAGATCTACCTGAACCGCGCGCTGCGTGACAACACCGCCCGGCTGAAATTCGATCTCGCCAGCCAGATCGGTCACAAGATCCTGCACGGCGGCGACGGCGCAAGGGCGCCGCAGGTATCCGGCGGCCGCGTGTCCGGTCGCCGTCATGACACCGACTCGCTGAACGTCGATGCGAAAGACATCCTCTATGCGTGGCGTGACTTCGAGTGCAGCTATTTCGCGGCAGCACTGCTGGCGCCGAAAACGCCGTTCCGCCAGTTCCTCGCACGCAACTCCTACGCGATCGATTCGGGCGACAAGGCAGGCCTGACCAACACGCTGGTCATGCGGCGCATGTCGAGCGTTTCGCCCTATCGGCACTGGCACTACTTCGACGCCTACCCGCCTGGCAACCTGCGCGCTGTTTACCGCGGCAACGGCATCCCGCTGCCGTGGGGCAACATGACGATGGTGTCGGATCCCTGCCAGCACTGGGCCGTGTTTCGCATGCTCAACTCGCGCTCGACGAAATCGTCGGCCCAGATATCGGTTCTGCGCAGCGGCGACGACAAGCGACTCTATTGCTGCGAATCGATCCGCAGCAAGGACGCGGCCGGCAACCCGCACGTACTGTGCGCCGGCGTCGACCTGGCCCCGGCCTTGCTCGCTCAGAACGTCGATCCGCAGAAGACCATCGACATGATCGAGGCTGCCTGCAACAGGAACGGCGGCTCCGCCGAAGTGCCTCCCGAGGCGCGCAAACAACTTGAAAGTATCGGCAAGATCCTCAACATAGGCTGGATCGGCGAAGGTGCTGCCGGCGTGGCAACCATCATCTGCCAGCGCAGCTCGAACTGCCCGCGCGACAAGCACTGCCTCGGCAAGGCGCCGGCCAAACTGAGACCGCAGATCGATCGTATTCGTGAAGCGCTGATCACGAACCCGGCCGAAACAGGAGCCACATGAGTACCATGTCCATACCCACCGTCCAGGCCTTCTTCGACGAGGCGACATTCACGGTCACCTATGTTGTCAGCGATCCCGCAACCGGGCGTGCCGCCGTTATCGACCCGGTACTGGATTTCGATCCGGCCTCAGGGCGCACGGCCGCCGCTTCGGTCGATCGGGTCGTCGCCTATGTACGCGAACAGGAACTCGTCGTCGACTGGATACTCGAGACACACGTCCACGCGGACCACCTGAGCGGTGCCCCGGCGATTCGTGAGGCACTCGGCGGCAAAGCGGCGATCGGCGCCAACGTCGTCATGGTCCAGGCAACCTTCAAGGGCATCTTCAACCTGCATGACCTGGCCACCGACGGCAGCCAGTTCGACCTGCTGTTCTCCGAGGGCAGCACCTTCAAGGTTGGCGACATCGACGCCCGCGTGATCGCGACGCCCGGGCACACTCCTGCATGCGTCACCTACGTCATCGGTAATGCGGCGTTCGTTGGTGACACGCTGTTCATGCCGGACTTCGGCACGGCGCGCACCGACTTTCCCGGCGGCGACGCCAGAATGTTGTACGACTCGATCCAGAAGATCCTCGCCCTGCCCGGCGACACGAGGCTGTTCATGTGCCACGACTACAAGGCGCCGGGCCGAGACGAATTCGCCTGGGAAACGACGGTGACTGAACAGCGGGAACGGAACATTCATATCAATAAGAACGTGTCTGCGGAGGAGTTCGTTGCCATGCGCAACGAGCGTGACAGTGCACTCGGCATGCCACGATTGATATTGCCGTCGTTGCAGGTCAACCTGCGCGCCGGGGAATTGCCGGACCCCGAAGACAATGGTGTGCGCTACCTCAAGCTGCCCCTGAACCAGGTATAGATCGTGAATATTTCGAGACTGACCGATGCCTGCTCGGTGTCACAACAGATTGCGCCGCAGGACGTCGCCGAAATCGCTCGCCTGGGTTACAAAGCCATCGTCTGCAACCGACCCGATGGGGAAGACTTCGGACAACCGACCGCCGCGTCGATCTCTGTGGAATGCGAGGCCAACGGGATCGCTTTCCACAATATCCCGATTTCGAAGCCGGGCCTGAATGCCGGGATGATCGAGCAATTCCGCGACATCGTCGCAAACAGCGGCGGCCCGGTGCTGGCTTACTGTCGCTCCGGGCAGCGCTCGGCCGTACTCTGGCAGGCCAGCGGCGGGCCTTAAGCGTCGGATTCCTGCAAGCGCCGGCGGAATTTCTGCATGCCCCGAATCCAGCGATCGTAGTCCGCGGCCTTCCTCTCGAGGTAAGTCGCCACTTGCGGGTGCGTCAGGATCAGGAAGTGTCCGGCCAGCGCCTTGCTGACAACGATGTCTGCAACCTCTCGCGGGTCGAGAATGCCGTCGACGTCATTGCCGCCGAAACCGCCATCCCAGGATTCGGCGTCGTCTTCGATGCCGATCATGCGCGTCGCAACTGCCTGCGGGCACACCACCGAGACATTTATCCCCTGGTCGCCGTGGCTGATCGCCAGCGACTCGGCGAAACCGACGGCTGCATGCTTGGTCGCCGAGTAGGCCGCGTCCCCGATCTGGCTCAGGACGCCGGCGGCCGACGCGATATTGACGAAGTAGCCACCACCGCGTTCGACCATACGCGGCAACAAGGCCCGCGCGGCGTACACGTGGGCCATGACGTTGACGCGCCAACTGACCTCCCAGCGATCCGCGGCCGGATTCAGCCCCCCCTCCGCCGAGGCCGCGCCGCCGGGCCCGTCACCAAAACCGACACCCGCGTTGGACACGAACATGTCGATGGGGCCGTGCTCTCGCTCGATCCGTTCGACCAGTGCTGCCATCGCCTGCTCGTCGCCTACGTCGAGCGCAACGCCAACGCCACCGATACCGGCGGCGACATTATCGGCCGCTGCCGCATCGATATCGGCAACAACGACGATCGCGGCTTCACGCTGCAGTCGGCGGCTCAATGCCCGACCGATGCCATGCCCCCCGCCGGTGACGACTGCAACATTCAGTTTGCCGGCCATGCCGCCTCCTACTGCGTGTCTGCCTCGTAGACGATGCCACCATCCATCACCGTCATGAGTACCCTGGTTTGGTGAATGGTGTAGGGATCGACTTCGAAGATGTCCTGGTCGAGGACAACGAGATCCGCCTTCTTGCCGACCTCGATCGAGCCGATCTCGTCTTCCATGTGCATCTGGTACGCCGCATCCAGCGTGAACCCGCGAACCAGGCTCGCGATATCCAGCCGTTCGCTCTCGCGGGGTTGCACCGGCGCATCGGGATCGCCCGGGTCCTGCCGCGTGTGGCCGATTTCGATCTGCACAACCGGTGACAGGCCGAGCGTGCCGGCGCCACTGGCCGGGAAGTCGCTGCCGAAAGCCAGCCGCGCCCCGCTCTCCTCGAGGCTCCTGAAGCGCCAGTAACGATTGAACTGGTCGGCGCTGACGAATTGTTCCCCGTAAATGTCGTACGCCGCCCACAGCGGCGTGCTTTGCGCGACCACGCCGAGTTCCGCGAAACGCGGCAGGTCCTGGTCGGTGATGACCTGGATGTGGCAGATTGCGTAACGCGAAGTGCTGTCCGGCGCCGTCGCTCTGGCCGTCTCGATGGCGTTCAGGGACTCGTGAATGGCGCGCTCGCCCAGTGCATGAATATGCACGTCCACGTTGTTGCGCGCCGCGCCGACGACCATCTCGGTCATTTCCTGCTGCGTGTAGACCGTCTCGCCGCTATTGCCGGGTTCGCCCTGGTAGTCCTCGAACATGGCGGCCGTGCGGCCTTCGACGGTGCCGTCGTCCATGATCTTCAGCACGCGGTAGTCATAGTAATCGCCCTTTAATTCACGCCCCCACTGCAACGTCGTTGCAACAGCGTCCGCGACGTCTTCGGGCCCTCCCGGCCGGTACGAACCGACCAGGCGCAACGTCAGGTCACCGTTGGCCGCCAGCCGCGCGAGCACGTCGCTGACGATGTCCTGGTAATTGACCGCGCCGGCATCGAACGCCGCGGTAACGCCGTAACTGTTCATGATATCGATGATGATGCCGGTACCCTCGACGACGACATCCTCGGTAATGACGTCGAGCTGCGTCATTGCCATCCCGGCAGTCCCTTCGAGCAGATAACCGGTGGCATCGCCGTTGGCATCACGCTTGTAGTAGCTAAATCCCGGGACCGGGTCCGGCGTGTCCTGGGTAATGCCGAGCAATTGAAGCGTCGCGGTATTGGCCCAGGCCGCATGAAAGCCTTCATCCATGATCAGCACTGGCCGATCCGGGACCACAGCGTCGATTAGTTGCCGCGTCGGGCCAACCGGCCCGAACGTGGACGCAAGGAAGCCGTAGCCGAAAATTACCGGCGCATCAGGGTTCGCAGCCGCGTAGTCCGCGATAGCCACAACCCATTCGTCCACGGTGCCGAAAGTGTCGAGTGACAACGCCGTTGCATACGCACCGCCGGTAATCGGGTGCACATGGGAGTCGATAAAGCCCGGCAGTACCAGTTGCCCTGCAACATCGTGCACGGCAGTCTCGTCGTCGATGTAAGCCTCGACACCGGCCGCATCACCCACATAGACAATGTCGCCGTCCCGGACAGCGACTGCCTCCGCCCAGGGATTGGCATCGTCTACCGTGTAGATTTTCGCGTTGGTGAACACCAGGTCCGCCTTGTCCCCACTGTTCCCGGCCCCGCCACAAGCTGCGAGCAAGGCGGCACAAAATACTGCTGTGATCAGTTGCTTACTCAAGACCTGACCCGTCCTCTGTATAGATGACCCAGATCTTCGTATAGCCTTCGGTCTCCCAGACGCCGGTCCATTCCTTCGGGATCGTCACGGCCTCGCCTGCGTTGATGACCTGGACGGTGCCGTCGCTGGACGTGAGCGTCACGCTGCCCTCGAGAAAGTACATGAACTCGTCGACGCCATAGGGTTCGCTGATCTCCGTACGTATCGCGCCCGACTTGTACATGCCGGACCCGAACTTCCCATCGCTCGACAGGAACGACGTCACGTCCTGGGTGGTATTGCCATGATCGGTGAGTTCCAGCATATCGGGACGGGCGAAGATGGCACCGCCGATATCCGCCTTCAACATTTTCTCGGGATGGGCCGTTGTATCGGCTAATACCAGCATACTGCTGGCAAGCAGCCCGATAGCGAGCGCGCTCAAATACTTGTTCATCGACAACTCCTGTGCAAACTGGTCGCCAAGATTAGCCTTGGTGGACCAGTTAATCCACAATACTCAGGTTACCGGTCACGAACGAAGCCATGCGCGACACAACACTTGCTCTGATTCTTGCGGCATTCATGCTGACCACGCCCGACGCGCAGGCCGACCCGGCCGGCGGCAACAACTGGTTACTCAAAGGCGGCAATGACGGCGGCCAGCATTTCAGCCCACTCAACGAAATCAACATCGATACAGTCGATGATCTCGGCCTGGCGTGGTCCGCAAACCTGCCGGTACCCGACGGTATCTCGGCGACACCGATTGTCGTCGATGGTGTTATCTACCTGTCGGGCGCGTATTCGCTGGTATTCGCCGTCGATGCACGCACCGGTGAACAACTCTGGTCTTACGATCCCGGCGTTCGTGCATTGCTCGCGGAGGACCCGGGCATGTCCTGGGGGGCCAGGGTCAACCGGGGCGTGGCAGTCTGGCAGGGAAAGGTATTCGCAACGACGGCCGATTGCCGGCTGATTGCGCTGGATGCGGAGACCGGCGAGGAGATCTGGTCGAAGCAGACCTGTGACCGGACGCTCGGCTACGGCATCACCGACTCGCCCTATGTCGGCGGGAACAAGGTGTTTGTCGGCAATGCCGGCTCGGAATCCTACAAGAAGAATCGTGGCTACGTGTCTGCCTACGACATCGACGATGGCGAGTTGCTGTGGCGGTTCTACACGGTGCCAAGCGACAACCCGGCCGAGAACCGGTCGGCTGCGATGAAAATGGCGGCGAAAACCTGGTCGGGCGACGCGCTGGCGAAATTCGGCGGCGGTGGCAGCAACTGGAACGAAATGACCTACGATCCGGAATCCGGCCTGCTGTTTTTCGGCACCGCGGGCGCTCTTCCGTACACGTTCGAACTGCGCAGCCCCGACGGCGGTGACAACCTGTTCCTGTCTTCAGTCGTCGCCGTCGACGCGGACACCGGCGAATACGTGTGGCATTACCAGACCACGCCGCAGGACAGCTGGGAATACAACGCGACGATGAATATCGTCCTCGCCGATCTCGAATTCGGTGGAGCCGGACGCAAGGTACTGTTTATCGCGCCAAAGAATGGTTTTCACTACACACTTGATCGCCTGACCGGCGAGTTACTGGCTGCCGACAAGTTTGCCCGGGTCAACTGGGCGACCAGGATAAACCTGGAAACCGGCCGCCCGGTTTATGACCCGGCCGCAGAGTACTGGAAGCGTCCCGCCGAGCCAGTCGCGGTATGGCCCAACATGTGGGGTGCGCATAGCTGGAACGCGATGGCCTACCACCCGGATCTCGCGCTCGTGTATATCCCGGTCATCGATGTGCCGAGCATTGTCACCAACTACGACGATGGTGATTTTGACGATACGCTCGAGCTGGTCACCGAGATTGACGGCAAGCCGTTTGCGCCGGGCAAGCTCGTCGCATTCGACCCCGTTGCCGGCGAGCCGCGCTGGACAGTTGAGCATGAATTGCCATTCAATGGCGGCGTCCTGGCGACGGCGGGCAACCTGGTTTTCCAGGGCGATGCTTTCGGCAGCTTCCGCGCTTTCGATGCTGCCACCGGTGACGAACTGTGGTCGGTGAAAACCGGCTCGAACATCACCGCCGCGCCGGTCAGCTACGCGCTGCAAGGCGTGCAATACGTTCTGGTCCCGGTCGGCGCCGGTGGTGGCATCCAGTTCGTCTACCCGGAAATGCACGCCGGCGACGACGTGCGCGGACCGACCCGACTGATGGCATTTGCGCTGGGCGGCGACGCAGACATGCCGGAGGTAATTGCAGAGCCGTTGACGCTGCCTGAACAACCCGAGCTGCAAGCCGAAGCGGCCGATATCGCAGCCGGGGGCGTGCTGTTCCAGTACGAATGCAAGGGCTGCCATGGCAAGAATGCCGTTGCTCGCTATGGCGGCACGGTGCCCGACCTGCGTTACGCCAGCCTGCAGACGCACGCGTCATGGCAGGCGATAGTCCGTGGCGGCGCGCTGCGCGCCAATGGCATGCCGTCATTCGACCTGAGTGAGGACGAGGCAGAGGACATTCGTCAGTACATACTTTCGCTGTCCGAGGCGCTGCGCTAGGACCAATGACTGTCTTGCCATAATTGGTCACTATTCTTTCACGGCACCGGCACTTTCCGCACTTCTAATCTCCCTGAATCAAAGGGAGAGCTCTGGTGCAAACAATCTTATCCCGCCTGCGTGAATCGGCGTCGGTCAAGGCATTCACAATTGGCTTCCTGGTCCTGCTGTTTCTGATTCCGCTCGGAATGATTCGCGGCACGATCAACGACAGGGACCAGGTGAACCAGTCCGCGCGGCTCGACATTCAGCGCACGTGGGGGCAGGCGCAGCTGATTGCGGGCCCGGTGCTGGTGTTGCCTCATGATGTCTTGCACGTAAATACCTACGGCGAGCAACACGCGACCCGCGCTGAAATGTTTGTTCTTCCCGCGGAACTCAACATCGATGCCGTAGTCCGCTCCGGCATTCGCTATCGCGGCATACACAAGGTACCGGTCTACACCGCCACCATCCACTTGCATGGCCGGTTTTCCGCGATGGACGCCGAAGAAACGGGTATCGACCTGTCGAGCGTTGACTGGGCGGACGCGTCAATCGTTATCGGGATCAGTGACGGCCGTGCTATTGCCGAGACCCCCAGGATCGAACTGAACAACGAGTCTATCGTGTTCGTTCCAGGCGGCCAGCTGGTTGACGGCTTTCCGCCGCAAATCCAGGCCAATCTGCGCGATTTCCCGGAGAACAAGCTGTCGGGAGACCTGGATTTCGATATGACGCTGGACATCAAGGGCAGCGAGTCCCTGTCGTTCCTGCCACTCGGCGATACCACCCGGGCGTCGATCCAATCAACGTGGCCGTCCCCGAGCTTTTCAGGGAATTACTTGCCACATGCTCGCGAAGTCAGCAAAGACGGTTTCACGGCAGACTGGCAGATTGCCAGCATTGGCAGATCGATACCGTCTCGCTGGACGCCGGGAGCGCTGCCCGCGACGTCCCTCGAGTCAGCGACATTCGGCGTGGATTTGTATACGCCGATCAGTATCTACCGCCTGACTCTCCGAGCGGTTACCTATGGCGTCTTGTTCGTTGCGCTGACGTTTGTCAGCTTCTTCATGTTCGAAGTTGTCGCCGGCCTCAGGTTGCATCCGCTGCAGTACCTGATGATCGGTTTCGCAAATGTCATTTTCTTCCTGTTATTGATTTCGCTGGCGGAGCATGTGAGTTTCGCATGGTCCTATGCCGCGAGTGCGCTTGCCTCCAGCGGGCTCATTATTGGCTATAGCTACTCGGCCCTTGGTCAGCGCGGTCGGGCGTTGATTATTGGCAGCGTCCTTTTTGTTCTTTACTGCCTCCTGTACATGACTTTGCGGGCAGAAACCTACGCTCTGCTCGCGGGGTCGGCAGGACTATGGGCGGCGCTCGCGATGGTCATGTACCTTACGCGTCGGATCAACTGGTACGAACGTTTCGCTCAGTCGGTACCGGCATCATCCAGGTAGTCGATCGCCGCCGCGAGATACGAGGGGCCGGGTAGTTCCTGCCGGACGTTCTGCATCAGGATCAGTTCGGTATTCTCGACGCCGCCTTTCTCGAAAGATTGCGCCGTTCTTTGCACGGTCTTCAGGGCCACGTCGTTGGTGCCGACCACGAATACGTAGCGATTCTGTCGCACCAGGTCGATCTTGGGCGGCAACTGCTTGCCCCAGGGAACCGTGCCACCCATGAACAGGCCACCCTTGAACAGCTCGGGACGGGCCACCGCCACGATGGTTGCGACATGGCCGCCACCCGAGAACCCCGAGATATAAATCCGCGACGCATCCAGCGCATAGGCGCGGGCGAGCACCAGTGGCGCCAGTTCTGCCTTGATCATGCGCTCGTTCAGCGGCGACGCATCGCCAGCGTCGATCAGGCCTATCCAGATCAGGTTCTTCTCCTCGAGCACGGAGTTATAGGCTTTCTTGCCACTCCCCCAGGTGCCGCGATTCACGAAGACGAGCATGCCGGGTGGGTCATCCGGATTGTACTTCTCCGGAACGTACAGCTGCCACGACAGGTCCTTGTCCGGTGGAAACAGCTCGCCTACGGCCGCAGCGCCATCGTCGCCGAGCAGTTCGCGGGGTGTGATGTCGATGCGGAAGTAACCGGTGCGCGGGCCTTCGGCCGCAGCGTCTGCCGACGAATCTGCGGCATCCTGTGCCAGCAACAACGGGCTCCAGGCGAGCAGTGCCAGGATGGCAACTTTGAGTTTCATATTGTCACCTTCGGTCGAATCGGGCTGCCGTCGAAAAACCGCCCCAAGCGTAGCATCGTAAGATCGAGGCCGGTATCCGTGCCGGTCAGCATGCCGGCGATCGCCATGCCAGCCCCGGGGCCGATGCCAAAACCGTGTCCGCTGAAGCCGGTCGCAACATGGAAACCCGGCAGCGCTGCGATCGCGTCAATGATCGGCACGACGTCCGGGGAGGATTCGATCATCCCGGCCCAGCTTTCGACGAACGGCGTACCGGCCAACCGCGGGAACATCGCATCGAAGTTCCGGCGCAAGCCACGCAACACACGTGGGCTCGGTGCCGGATTCAGGACGCGCGTCGCCTCGAATGGCGACGGCGCATCGAGTGGCCACTCCCGCGGCGTTACCAGCTCGTCGATGAATTCCCTGCCAAAGTCCAGCTTCACGATCCTGAGTTCCTGCATCAGCGCCGGAAAAAACTTGGCGAAGTAACGAAACGATGCCGGCGTTACCGGGTGTTCGAGCACCGAGCCGTGCGCGACCGTGTAGCCGCCATCTTCTCGCCGGCGAATACCCAGTCGACGATCGAATACGTTGCCGTTCAGCACCTGCTCGCAGGCTGCCGTGCGAGCCACAGTGCCGCGCACCCGAAGCTGCGGCACGTCGATACCGAGCGAGCGACAGAACATCGAAGTCCAGGCGCCGGCGGCACACAGGACCGTGGACGTCTTGATCGTCCCATGCTCGGTAACGACGCCGGAAACGGCTCCGCCGGACGTCTCGAGCCCACGCACCGCACACGCTGTCAGCAGCGTGGCGCCCGCGGACCGTGCCGCCCGCGCGATTGCCGGGGCAGCCTTGTGAGGCTCCGCGCGGCCATCGCTTTCGGTATAGATTGCGCCGGCCCAATCGATGCCCGAGGCGGGAAGATGTCGCTTCAGTTCGGCGCGCGACAGGCGCCGCGTATCGATACCGTACTCTTTCGCGGTGGCAAGCCACCCGTCGAAAGCGGCCAGCTCTTTGTCGGTATTTGCCGTGAAATAGCAACCGCCCCGTGTAAAACCGACATCCACGCCGATCTCTTCCTTCAGGCCCTCCCAGATACGCAGGCTTTCCTGCATCATCGGGATCTCGCGGGTGTCCCTGCCCTGGATGCGGACCCAGCCCCAGTTGCGGCCCGACTGCTCGCACGCGATGTGGCCCTTTTCGCACAGCACGACGCGCACGCCCTGCTTTGCGAGAAACCATGCCGTCGACACACCGACGATACCGCCACCGATGATGACGACATCGGCAGCACCCGGAATCGCGGCCGGCGGCTCGAGCGGCTTGCTCCAGGTGGCCGCGACGACGGCGTTTTCGGTATCGATCATGATTGTTGCCCGGCTATTTGGATTGCTATACGGTACCGTTCCCCGCGCCTGAAAAGAATCCCATGTCCGACGCTTCACCGGCCGCCGCAAACACGATTGCCTCAGTATCCGATATCCCGCCGCTGATCGCGACGTCTGTCGTGCGCGGCAGCGAGCAGGGCCAGAGCCATGGCGGTATCTTTATCATCGACCCCGGCACGCAGGGCGTGTTCCAGGTACTCGACTGGGATACGGCGGATATCGACTGGTCGGGACGCGGCTGGGACCGTGGCCTGCGCGGCATCGCTTTCTACAACGACGAGGTGTACATCGCGGCCAGCGACGAGCTCTTCGTTTATGACAGGCACTTCAGGCAACTGCGGTCGTTTCGCTGCCGCTACCTGAAACATTGCCATGAAATCATGGTGCACCGCGACGTCCTGTACCTGACCAGCACCGGCTTCGACAGCATCCTCGCGTTCGACCTCAAGACGCAGGCGTTTACCTGGGGCTTGCAGGCACGCCTCATCGATGGCGCGTGGCAGGGCTATCGTTTCGACCCGAATGCCAGCACCGGTGCGCAGCCCACTAACCGGCTGCACATCAACTACGTCTCCGTCGACGACGACGGCCTGGTCTTTTCCGGCTTGCGCACCAACGGCATCATCGGCCTCGGCGTCGAGCTGAAACTGCTGCCACAGGTCGAACTGCCGGAAGGCACCCATAACGCACAGTTGTTTGCCGACGGCGTATTGTTCAACGACACCGCCGCGAACTGCCTGCGACATGTCCGGCGCGACGGGCGCGAGCAGCATTTTCCATACCCGACCTACGACCCCGATTCGCTCGAGTCAACCGGTGTCGACGATTCGAAGCTCGCACGACAGGGTTTCGGCCGCGGCCTCTGCATCATCGATGAGCGACTGGTCGCCGTCGGCTCGTCGCCCTCGACAGTAACCGTCGTGGACCTCGAGTCAGGCCAACGGGTGTTTTCGGTGAATTTCTCGATGGACATCCGCAATGCCATCCACGGGCTAGCGGTCTGGCCGTTCGAGCTGCCCGAGAACTGACAGCACCCGCTCGATCGCGCCGCTGAAGGAGATATTGATCCCGGATACGCCCGGGATCCGCATGATCTCCGATGCCACTTCGACGCAGATCGCTTCACCCTCCACCTCCGGGTTCGCGGCATCGCCGAGACGTTGAATCAACGGCGGCGGCAACAGCGAGCCAGTATCGGCGGCTTTCAGCGCCTTAGCCTCGGCAACCGAACTCAGTAACGGCACCTCGACGAGCATCGAAGCGCGATGCGTGATCCTGAGTGCCACTACCGCTTCCATGTACTTGCGCACCAGGTGTGGATTGAGGCACGGCTGGGTCTGCAGGAAGCTCGCACCCGCGTCAATTTTCTTCAGCAAGCGCTTGCCCTTCCATTTCTTGCGCGGCTCGATGACCATGACCGACGATCCCAGCGCCATGCTCATCGCTTTTGCGCCTTCCACCGCGTCGGTCAGCTGCGCCGCCATGCCGAGCAGGTTCTCCGGGGTCGTATCGAAGACACCCTTGACTTTGCCCTTCAGGGAATCCGGCAGTTTGCGGCCCCGCTCCAGCACCAGGCTGGTAACGCCGATTGCAGCCGCGCCCAGCAACTCGCTTTGCAGCGCGACACGATTACGGTCACGGCAGGACAGGCGCACGACGGTATCGACGCCTTCCCCGATAAAGATGCTCGCCGCTGCCAGCGGTGACAGCGGACCGCTGGCATAACGATCCACGCCATACTGGACAGCATCGACCCGTCCTGAAAGTTTGCTCGCAATGTCCCGCAGGTACGCGCCCGGTCGGTCGGCGCGCAGCACTGGCTCGACTGAGACCACGAAGTCGCTGTTGCGCAATGCGGATTGAAAAGTTTGCAATTCGAGCTTACCGGTTATGCGGGCGGACAGTGTCCGGTGATCGAGCACCGGGTGTCAATGACGGCCGTTGCTTCGATTTGCAGTCGTGGGCGGGTCACGGTATATGCTTCAGCCTGAATCGATACAGCGGGATCATGCCGGCATGAAAAAACTCCCTGAGAAGCAGTGGCTACAACAATTCCAGAAACGGCTCGTCGAAGCCGGCTATGAAAGAGAAAGCATCGCCACGCTGCTTGGTTCGACCAATCCGCCGTCACCAGTGGATTTGCCCGCCGCCATGTACCGGACGCGGTCGATAACGCCCCTCAACACGTTGCTGCGCCTGTTCCTGCTGGGGCAGTCCGTCGCAACCGCGGCGGCTCGCGAGGCCCTGTCCGCGAACTTCATCGACAATTGCCTGCGCTTTGGCCTCCTGGAGAGCGACACCGACCGACTGCATGCCGAGGTGGTCATCGTTCCGGTGGACGACCTGCTGATCGCGTCAGACGCGTTTCGCAAGCTTGGCGGCGACGATGCCGCGGAGTTCGTGCTGCCGGCGAGCGCGCATGCCGCTGATGTGCTCAAACGCCTGACTTTTCGCGACCAGGTGGACACCTGCCTCGACCTCGGCTGCGGCTGCGGTATTCACGCGTTGCTGGCGGCGCGTCACAGCAAGCGCGTCGTCGCGTCGGATATCAGCGAGGCGGCCGTTCGCTATACTGAGTTCAACGCGATACTCAACAACATCGACAACATTACCCCTGTCAGGAGCGACCTGTTCGACGCGCTCGAGAGCCAGCAGTTTGACCTGATCGTCTGCAATCCACCGTTCGTCATCGGCCCGGGCCGGCACTTCACCTATCGCGACAATCCGCTGGAGCTGGATGAGTTCTGTCGCGAGATCGTGCGCCAGGGCAGTGCTCACCTGGCGCCGGGCGGTCACCTGCAGATGCTCTGCGAGTGGGTCGAGGTGGAAGGTGAACACTGGAACGAACGCATTTCAGCGTGGTTCGAGGGCACCGGCTGCGACGGCTGGGTCCTGCGCACTGCGGCAACACCGCCCTCGCAATATGTCAGGCAACGTAGCAGCGACATCGTCGGCACAGCGGACGACAGTCCGTTCGCGGACTGGCTGGAGTACTTCTCCCGGAATGCAGTACAGGCAGTGGACTCGGGCGTGATCGTCCTGCGCAAGCGCGACGGCGAGCACTGGGTGCAGTGCCAGTCGATCACGATCAGGGAAGGATTTGGCGATGATGCCGGTGAGGCAATAAAGGAAAGTATTGCTGCCTGTGATTTTCTCGACCTGTGCAAGGATGATGACAGCCTGCTGGAAGCCTGTATCAAGATCTCGCCGGCTGCACGCCTGACGCAGCACTTCGAACGGGCCGACGACAATTGGCAGGGGTTGTCAGCCAACCTCCGACTGGACGGCGGCCTGCCTGCCGAGGCCGAGGTCGACATGCCAATCCTGGCATTCCTGAACCAGCTAGGCGGGGATACGACCTTGCGTGAAGCATTTGCCGACTTCGCCGACAAAGTCGGCGCGCAGCCGGACGCGCTGGCCGCCCAGTTATTGCCCGCGCTGCGAACTTTGCTCGCGCGCGGGCTACTGGTCGCTGAGGACGCTTAAGCGGTTATTGCCAGCTGTACGAGAACCGGACGCCCAGTTCGCGCGGCCGGATCGTCGTGACACGACGCTTCTCGAAGAACGTATCGAAGAAGTACGGGTCGTCAAAAATGACTGCACGTTCGTCGGTCAGGTTGTCGATGAACACCTCGAACATCCAGCCGTCTCCGCCACGAATACCGGCTCGCAGGTCGGCTACGCCGTAGGAAGGCTGGATGAACGTCGCTGCACCGGAGAAGCCGGGCTGGAACTCGAAATACTCGAGCTGATTGCGCGTCTTGTCCGTCCAGGCATATGAGGCCCGCATATAGACATCGGCCCCGCTGCCCTGCGGCCACAGGTACTCGCCCCAGACGTGGTACTTGAGTTCCGGTACGTTCGGCAGCTGTGTTCCTTTCTCGACGGTCGTCGTTACGACGAACTCTTCCGACGTCTTGGCATCGACCCAGGTCAGGTCCAACCCGAGGTTGAGGTTTTCCGTCGGGGCCGCCTGGACAGCCAGTTCGAGACCGGTCTGCTCGGCGTCGCCGACATTCGCCACCATGATCTGGAACGGCTGGCCGCACGGATCGGTAGCCGGCGACTGCGAACCGGTACAGGGCTGGAAGCTCGGATCTAGCGTCTCGATCTGGTAGTCCTCCCACTGGCCGAAGAACAGCGTCGCATTGAGCAGGATCTTGCCGTCGGCCCACAATGTCTTGGCGCCGATTTCGAAATTCTTCAGCTTGTCCGGTTCGTACGCGAGCGGCAGGACAGTCAGGTTCTCGGGCACGCGGTTGCGGTTACCGCCACCGGCGCGGAAGCCTTCGGAATACAGCGCATACAGCATCTTGTCATCGGAGATGTTGTAGCGGAATGTCAGCTTCGGCACCCAGCCGTCGTTGCCACCGGTCGGCGTTGTGACATCCGGCCAGACCCCCGGTGCGCTGAGGAACGGTTTGTCGACGTAATAGGTGCGCTCCATCGTCTGGTCGAAATACCTGAGGCCGAGTTCGGTCGTGAACTTGTCGTTGAAGTCAAAACTGAAGTTGCCGTACACGGCCCACTGCTCCCAGTCGGTATCATCGACTGACAACCACCATGCCGGGGCACCACCGGACGCGTCGTAGAACGAGGTCCAGTAGTAATACGCCAGCGAGGATTCAAATTCGGGCGTGTATGCGTAGTATTCCCAGTACTCGGACTTCTCTTCGTAAAATGCGCCCAGCACCATACGGTAGTTGTCGCCGGTTGCCGTCAGCCGGAATTCCTGCGTAAAGCGCTCGTTATGCTGGTCCAGCGTGTTGTAGCCGATCGTGTCCTGGTCGTTCGGCAATAATGAATAGAAATCGATTCCGGCGCCCGGCACTACCGTGAGTGTGTAATCGTTGTCGACCCAATTTTCGGCGCCGGTGCGGCCGGACCAGCAGTAGGTCGCATACTGCGGGCAGAAGTTGTAATTGAAGTACGCCGAGTAGGTCGTGCGATCGAAGACGTAATTGATATCGCGATCGAAGTAACTCGTGACCGAGACAAACTCCATGCCGCCGATCTTGCCGTCGAGGGTTAATGCGGCCTGCGACCACTCGTCGTCGCGCGTGTCCCTGTAGAACTTGACCGTCTTGAGGTCACCGACCGTCGGGTCGTAATCGTTGCGGCCACCCGCCTCGAACGTCTGGCCGATATACATGCCGGTCAGCGCCCAGTCTTCGTTCATGAACCACTTGGCGGCAATGCGGCCACCCGCGGTATCGACGTAGTTGACGTCTTCACCGACGACGTCGGTATTGCGGCGCGTACCGCGCATCGGGGACACACCATTTACGATGTCGACGAAACCACCGTCACGCGCGGTGAATCCCACCAGCCGGATCGCGAACACGTCCTCGACGAGCGGCATGTTCAGCACACCGGAGAATTCGTTCGATGCCGACGAATCCTCGCCGCCGCGGAGCATGCCGCTGACGTTGGCAAAGAAGCCCGAGGGGTCAGGTTTGTTCGTGACGATACGCAACGTTCCGGACTGCGAGCTGTCGCCATACAGCGTGCCCTGCGGCCCTGCCATGGCCTCGATACGCTCGATGTCGACCATGCGCGGCTCGGGGTTGATCGAGAACTGCGTCAGCGGCTGCTCGTCGATGTACAGTGCCGCGGACGATGCGGCGATGAACGCGACCGGGTTATCCGATACGCCGCGGAAGATAATCTTGTTGGCGCCGGCGGTACCACCGACGTAGCTGACACTCGGCATGACCTTGATGGCATCGGCGAGGTTCAGGATGTTCTGCTTCTTGATGGACTCGCCGGTGATCGCCTGGATGCTGGCCGCGACGTCCTGCAGATTCTCTTCGCGTTTGCGCGCCGTGACAGTGATTTCTTCGATACCACCTTTCCTGGCGTCATCGTCTTGTGCCTGGGCAGGCTCGGCGTATCCGCCAACCGCCATGGACACGGCGACGGCGATGGCGCTCTTGATAGGTAGCTCGCTACTCGCGTTACTTTCTAATGCAGCCATTGGACAAACCCCCGGTTTTTACGGCCGAATTCAATTTGTTGCGGCTACGATACAGGCGTGCTTGTTATTGATCGCGATATCACGACCCGTATGGCGTATACGCGTTGAACAGTCTACTATCATTTTTTGCCCCGATACAACAACTTAAAGCCAGATGAATATTGCAGAACCCCTGAAGCATCTCGGCCCGATTGATGCCTCAAATCTGATCGATGCGGTGCTGAACCTCGACGAATCGGCGTGGCACGCCAACGAACAACGACAGAACGACTATGAAGTGCACAAGCAGACCGAGTCGGTCGTACTGATTTTTTGCGATGGCACACGCGAGGATCTCGCTGTCAGCAAGCAAAGCGGCTGGGATCTGCTGGCCGATGAGGCCGTGCCGATCATGAATGAACTGATCCAGCGCGACTACCCCGAAGGCGGCGTCATTATTCGCGCCATGGCCGCCAAGCTGCTCGCCGGCGGCCGCATCAACCCGCACTACGACAGCCATGTCACGTTCCGCCACAGCCACCGCATCCACGTGCCGATCACGACCAATCCGCGGGTGCGCTTCACGATCGACGGCAAACCGTTTCAGTTGAAAGTAGGTGAGGCTTACGAAATCAACAACCAGAAGACGCACAGCGTCATCAATGCGGGCAAGGAAGACCGCATCACGTTCATTTTCGATTACATGCCGCCGGAAAAGATCGGCCAGCGCTTATCCGACTGATCCGCGACGCATCGCCTCGGGTTGCCAGTCGTCCGGCAACTCGCTCAGTACCGGCTCGAGCGACTCGATCAATGGCTCGAGATGCGCCTCGTATTTCCGCCAGCGATGCATGGCGCCGGTGTAGATCGGTGAGCGTACCTGCTCGGAACTCGCGGTCTTGACGGCCCGTTCGGTCTCGTAGAACTTCAGGCAGGCATCGTCCCAGGGCAGCCCACAATAGTCGAGAATGCGGCGCACCTGGGTCTCGAGGTCGGCAACCGTATCCTCGTACTGCACTTTCAACACCTTGCCCGGCAATACCGTGTCCCAGTGTTCCATGACACGCATGTATTCTCGGTAGAACTCGCCCAGCTCGAACAGTTCGTAGGTAAACGGCTGGCCGCGCGCAAACAACTGCTTGTAACTGCCGAGACAGCTGTCCAGCGGATGCCGGCGCGCATCGATAATCTTCGCATTCGGCAGGATCAGGCTGACGAAGCCGACATGCACGAAATTGTTCGGCAACTTGTCGGTGAAATACGGCCGGCCGAGTTCACGGTGACGTTCCGATAACGTCAGGTACTTGGCGCCGAATTCCGCGAACCGGGCAGCATCGAGGTCCGCGACTGCCTGCGGGTAGGCTTTGCGACCCTCGCTTTGCACGCCGACGGACCTGGCCACACGCCCGAGGTCCGGCAGTTCGTGGGTCCCTTCGACCTCGGGGTGGCTGGCAAGAATCTGCTCGATCAGCGTCGAGCCGGAGCGCGGCAGGCCGACAATGAAGATCGGCGCCGGGCTCGGATCACCGACGCCGTCAAAGCGATCGAAGAGCTCGCGACTGAACACCTCGATGAACTTGTCGTGCTGGTCCATCGTCTGCACCGTGTCGTAGGTCTCCCTGGCACGCCGATTGTCGTTGCCGGCCTTGTAATAACCGAAAGCCCGGTCGAAGTCCCCGAGGTCCTCGTAGGCCTTGCCCAGCGCGAACTGGATGTTTGCGCGTGGCTCGTCGCCGAGTTTCTCGTCGGCGAGCACGCCCTCCATGGCCTCGACTTCCGCGGGCTCGAAACGAAACGTCTTCAGGTTCGCGAGGCTCCACCACGCTTCACCGCACCCGGCGCTGACGGCACAGGCCTTGCGATACATCTCGATGGCCTCGTCCTGGCGACCCACGGTTTTCAGCACGTGTCCCATGCCGCACAACGCGCGCAGATGTTTCGGTGCCCGCTGGAGCGCTTTCTCGAACAACTCCGTGGCCTCGGCGTGGCGACCCGCCATCGCGGCAGCAGTGCCCGCCCCGACATACGCAATCGGCAACTCCGGCTTCAGCCGCATCGCCCGGTAGTACGCCTCCATTGCGTCGTCGGTGCGATCCAGCTCGACGCGCGCCTGGCCGAGGTCGAGCAGGCACTGGTAGAAATCCGGCGCGATTTCGAGCGCTCGCTCGAGCAACACCTCGGCGTCGCCGAATTGTTTTGCGTGCAGCGCGATTCCCGACATCAGGCGCAATGCGTCGACGTTTTTTGGGTCCCTGGTCAGGACGTCGCGGTAGATCTTCTCGGCCTCGCGCAGGTCGCCCATCAACTGCAGGTTCAGGCCGCGGGACAGGTCCTTGCGATACGGCGTGAGTTCGAAGGATTCCTCGTAGAAGACATTGGCTTCCTTCGCACGTCCGAGGCTGTCGAGGACCTTGGCGCGCTTCAGGCTGATCGACGGGCTGCCCGGCTCGAGCTTCGCCGCCCGCTCCAGCGATTCCAGCGCCTCCTTGAGGCGGCCCTGCAGCATCAGCGACTCGGCGAGCCCCTCGTGGGCGCGCGCGAAGGTCCCGTACAGGCGCACTGCGCGCGACAACGTGTGCTCCGCTTCCTTTGCCTTGTTCTGCTTGACCAGCGAAGCACCCAGCAGGCACAGGAGATTGGCGTCCCGCGGAAACTCGTTCAGCGCGCGGCGACAGAATTTCTCCGACATTTCCGGATCGCCGGCGCGCAGGAACGTCATCGCCTTGTCGAAAGACGCTTTCGCAGTCTGGAATTCGCTTTCCTGGGGCAAGATTCAGTCCTTCAGTCGTTCGAGCACGTAGTTGCGAATGTCGAGGCTCATGTCCTCCATCGGTCCATAGTAACCGGTATCGAACGATCGCGAGTTCATGCCGCGCTGCACGCTCTCGCAGATACGCCAGTCCTGCTTGTTGACCAGGTCCCAGAAATCGACGGCATCCATCGGATCGAAAGTCGGCTTCTTCATCTCGTCGGGGTGAAACAGGAATTCGCAGACGATGTCGGTTTTGCCCGGCGAGCGCGGCCACAGCGTGAAAGAGGCTGCGTGGTCCATCGACAGGCTGAGCATCAGGTTGGGATAGATCAGCTCGCCCTTGTGTTTGACTTTCTCGTCGTCGTTAAGCCCGGCGAACGGCGCGCGATTCGTCGTGCCGGTCATCGTGAACGTGTTGGTGCCCTCTTTCTGCGGCACGCCACCCTCCCAGTCGAGGCCGCTGCCGCCGCCCTTCCTGAAAGCGGGCACGATTTCGCAGAGTTCCGGATGCACGCCGGCGCAGTGATAACACTCGTTGTAATTTTCGAGGATGACCTTCCAGTTGGCGTCGACGGTGTAGTCGATGCGATGGGCAACCTGCAGTTCGCGCAATGGATAGCGCTGCACGCGCTCCACGATCGGGCCGAGCATGTCGGCAAGCGTCTGATCGCCGGGTAGCAGGCGCACGAAAACGTAGCCGCCCCAGGTGTCGACGTCGACCTCACGCAGGCCGAGACAGCTCTTGTCGACGTCGAGATGCGGGGCGCTGAACAGTTCGCCGCTCAGCCGGTAATTCCAGGAATGGTATGGGCAGCGAATCCCGGCGGCAAAGGTGCCGCTCTGCTCGCCCGCCGACGGCGCATTCACCAGTTCGGCGCCGCGATGCCTGCACACATTATAAAAAGCATGCACGGCATCCTGCTCATCGCGCACCAGCAGGATACTCTCGCCGAGTATGTTGACGACGCGGAAGTCACCCTTGTGGTCGAGGCCGGAAAGGCGGCCAGCGCAGAACCATTCGCGGTGAAAAATCCTGTCGCGTTCGCGCAGCCAGTGCGCCGGATCGAGGTAGTACTCTCCGGGCAGCGTTACCTCGAGTTGTTGCGGATTGGGAGTCGCCATATGCTTGGCGCATTACACACTCGGTGGCGGGCAATATGCAATACGACGTAATCATTATCGGGGCCGGACACAACGGCCTCACCACCGCCGCCTATCTCGCCAAAGCCGGCAGGAAAGTCGTCGTGCTGGAGCGCCGCGAAGTCGTCGGTGGCTGCGCTGTTACCGAGGAAGTCGACGCCGACCTTGCACCGGGTTGCCGGGTTTCGACCGCCTCCTATATCGCGAGCATGCTGCGGCCAACCATCATCCGCGACCTGAAGCTCGCGTCCTACGGCTTGCAGATGGTGGCCTGCGAACCGGGCGTCCAGGCGGCGTACGACGACGGTGACGTCGTGGCCTGGTGGTCGGATGAGCGGAAAATGCGTTCGGAGCTGCAACGCATCGCGCCCGGTGACGTGACCCGGTTTTTCGACGCTGAGGCCGAACTGAAACGACTGGCCGCTTACCTGCAGCCGTTCTTTCTCGAGGCACCGCCCGATTTACATGCCACCGGGCTGGCGCGAGTAAAGGAACTCTGGCGCGGCTACCGGCGGTTTCGCAGTGTTACCGGGGACGACATCAGCGGACTCACCCGGTTCCTGACCGGGTCGCTCGGGGAATTCCTCGACCGCCGTTTCGAGTCCGACAAGCTGAAGCGCCTCATCCTGTCCAACAGCCTGTATGGCAAACACGGCGGCCCGTACCAGCCGGGCACGGCGATGGGCCTGTTGTTTCACCTGCTGAGTGGCGGTGACGATGAACAGCAGGCCTGGCAGGGCCACGTCATCGGCGGCATGGGCGCGATCACGCAGGCGATGGCGGCGGCATGCAGGGACCTCGGCGTTGAGATACGGACCGGCGCCGCTGTGCGGCAGGTCAACATCGCCAATGGCAGCGCCAGCGGCGTAACGCTGCAAGGCGGAGAGGTGTTCGATGCGTCGCTAGTCGTCTCCAACGCCGACCCGAAACGCACCTTTCTCGGACTTGTCGACAGCAAGGAACTGCCAGCCGACTTCCGCGAGGACATCGCCAATATCAGGATGAACGGGCCCGCGGGCAAGGTAAATTTCGTTCTGTCCGAAGAACCGCGGGTCACCGGAATGCCCGATGACCGCTCGCCGTCGCAGCGCTCGTTGTTCACGCTGATTCCGACCCTGGCCGAAGCCGAGTCCAACTACAACGCGTCGCAGCAGGGTCGGATTCCGGACCGGCTGTGGGTCGACTGCGTGCTGGCATCGAACGTGGACGCGACGCTCGCACCGGCGGGCCGGCACATGCTCACCTGCTTCGTACAGTACCTGCCATACCGGCTCGCGCACGGCAGCTGGGACGAGGAGCGCGAGGCGCTGGGCGACAGGGTCTCTGCGCTGATCGGCCAGTTCGCACCGAACATGCCGCAGTCGGTCATCGCGCGGCGCGTCTACACGCCGGCGGACCTCGAGGCGACGTTCGGTATCACCGAGGGCAACATCTTTCACGGCGACATCTCGCTCGAACAGATGTTTTTCATGCGCCCGCTGCCACGCTGGGCCCAATACCGGACGCCGATCGCAAATCTGTATCTCTGCGGTGCCGGCACCCATCCGGGTGGTGGCGTGACCGGCGCACCCGGCTACAACGCGGCGCATGCCATTTTGCGATCGACATGACACGACACATCTATTTCGATCTCGACGGCACGCTGACCGACCCGTACGAAGGCATCACGAAATGCATCCTGTATGCACTCGACGAACTCGGCTTCCCGCACCCGGATGACGACTACCTCTACAGCTGCATCGGCCCGCCGCTGTGGGACACGTTCCCGGAACTGGTCGGAAAAGAACTGACGAAGAAGGCGGTCGACCTGTACCGCGAACGCTTCGTCGAAGTCGGCTGGCGGGAAAACGTGCCCTACGACGGCATCCTCGATGCGCTCGAAGCCATTGCAAGCGCCAGTCACACGCTGTTCGTCGCGACCAGCAAACCGCGCCAGCAGGCGAAGCGTATCGTCGACCACTTCGGGATGGGCGAGTTCATGCAGCATGTATACGGCAGTGAACTGGACGGCACCCGTTCGAACAAGGCCGAGCTCCTGGAATATGCGATCGGGCAAAACCCGGGCGCGGCACGGCGCATCATGGTCGGCGACCGTAAGCACGACCTGATCGGCGCCATCGCGAACGACATGCATCCCGTCGGTGTGTCGTGGGGCTACGGCTCGATTGCTGAACTCGAGACCACCGGCGCCGCTGCGATCGCGCACACGCCCGCCGACCTGCCTGGCCTCGTTACCTGATTCTTTCCGCCATCGCCCGGATGTGCGCCGGGCCCATGCGACAGCAGCCGCCGACCAGCTTCGCCCCGGCTGCGATCCATTCTTCGGCGGCTGCCGCACAGTCCAGCGGCGTCACCGTGCCGGTCCAGGTCTCGCTGGCCGCGTTGTAGGTCTCGCCCGAGTTCGGATAGGCCATCAACACGAGTTCCGGCAAGACGCTGTGCACCCGCCGCAGCAGGTCGGGCACGAATTGCGGTGGCGTGCAGTTGATGCCGACTGCCAGAACCGTCGGGTGCCGCTCGAAGTAGGCCGCCGCGACCTCTATCGGCGTGCCGTCACTGATATGGCCTTCGTCGCGGCACGAAAAACTGACCCAGGCCGGCGTCCGACAACGACTGAGCAGCTCGGCCAGCAGCCGCGCCTCGGTGACCGACGGTATGGTTTCCAGCGCCAGGAGGTCGGCGCCGCTGTCGTCGAAGACCTCCAGCCGCTCGGCGTGAAAGTCGTGCAGTTCGGCGGTCGAGATGGCGTAGTCGCCCCGGTACTCGGAGCCGTCGTGCAGGATCGCGCCATAAGGGCCGATGCTGGCCGCGACCAGCGGCTTGAAATTGCGCCCCGGATTGTCGGCCAGGTAGTCGTCGCGGGCCTTTCTCGTGAGATCGACGGACAGGCGCATCAAGTCATCCGCCTCGCCGGCAGACAGGCCAATGCTTGCGAACCCGCGGCGGCTCGCCTGGTAGCTGGCCGACGCCACGATGTCCGCGCCGGCGTCCAGATAGGCACGTGTCGCGCGCAGAATCGCTTCCGGATCAGTCTTCAGCAGCGCCGCCGACCACAGCGCGCCACTGATATCCGAGCCTTGCGCCTCCAGCTGCGTGGCCAGGCCACCGTCCAGCAACAGCGGGCCCTCCCGGTCGAGTGCGGCAGAAAATCTTGAGCGTGTTGTCATCATATGAACCAGCTTACTTCACAAGTTCGTATCCCGCTTGCTACTGTAGGCGACTGCACCCCGAGGAGTCCTTGATGTCCAGAATCACGAGCATTTTGCTTGCCCTCATTATGGTGTCAGCCTGCCAGCCGACGCCGGAACCCGAGGCAAGAACGCTCGCAATTCGCTGCGGCAACCTGATTGACGGGCTTGCCGACGTGCCGCTGGGCCCGCGCCTCGTGATTGTGCGTGGCGAGCGCTTTGCCGACATATTGCCGGCGGACACCGTGGTTCCCGAGGGCGCCGAGGTCCTCGACCTCAGGCAGAGCACGTGCCTTCCCGGTCTGATTGATACACACACGCACCTCGCGCTGAATCACGACGATTCCAGCGATCTTACGATCTACTACCGCCGCCCGATGGCCGAAACACTCGCCATCACCCGGCACAACGCGGAGGTCACCCTGAAAGCGGGGTTCACGACGGTACGCAACGTTGGTGACTATTTCCCGACGGCGATTGCCGACGTGCGCGAGGAAATCCGTGCCGGCAAGGTCCCCGGCCCGCGAATCCAGACGGCGGGCTCGTACCTGACCATCCCGGGAGGCGGCGGCGACCTGGTCGTACCCGGCCACGATGAAAGCGAGATTCCACCGGACACGCGTATCGGCGTCGCCCGCGGCCCCGAGGAGTTTGCCGCAGCGACTCAACGCGTCATCGATAACGGCGCCGACATGATCAAGATCATCGCCTCCGGCGCCGTCTTCGCTTTCGGCGGCGTACCCGGTGCCCCCGAGATGACGCCCGAAGAGATTGCCGCCGTGGTCGAAGTGGCGCATGCCAATGGCTTGCGCGTGACGGCGCATGCGCATGGCGCCCAGTCCATTAAAGACGCCATCAACGGTGGCGTCGACTCGATCGAACACGCATCGCTGGCCGATGACGAGGCCATCGCGCTCGCGGCCGAGCGCGGCGTCGCTTTCTCGATGGATGTCTACAACGGCACATTCACGGCGGAAGTCGGCGAGGAACTCGGCTATCCGGAAGAGTTCATGCGCAAGAACGAAGAGACCACCGACGCACAACGCGAGGTCTTCGAGAAAGCCTACGCGGCCGGCGTGCCGATCATCTACGGCACCGATGCAGGCGTTTCGCCGCACGGCTACAACGGCAAGCAGTTCGCTGTCATGGTGCGGCACACGATGTCGCCGATGGATGCGATCAGGAGCGCTACGTCGGTTGCCGCCGAATACATGGACATGGCGGCCGATGTCGGCGCCGTCGAGGCCGGACGCTACGGCGACCTGGTAGCGGTGCACGGTGACCCGCTCGCGGATATCTCGTTGCTGGAGAACGTCGATACCGTGGTCAAGGGCGGCAAGGTCGTCAAAACAGTCAAGCCGCAGGACCTCAAGCTCGCTGACACCGTTTACCACACCGGCAAGATCTACACGGTCAACCCCGAGAAGCCGTGGGCGCAGGCGATCGCGATCAAGCGCGGCAAGATCATTTATGTCGGTTCCGATGACGGCGTGCGCGCACATATCGGCCCGCAGACCGCCTCGTACGACCTGCACGGGCGGTTGATGCTGCCGGGCTTCCAGGACTCGCATGTGCACCCGATATCGTCGGGACTCGAAGCCATCGCCTGTGACCTCAACGACCTGCCCGGAGGCGTCGCCGGCTACCGGACGAAAATCGCGGAGTGTGCGGAAACTCACGCAGATGCGGAGTGGATCACGGGCAGCGGCTGGTCGATGGCCGACTTCGGGCCCGGTGCAACCGCGAGCAAAACTATCCTTGACGAACTCGTCAGCGACCGCCCGGTTTACCTGACGTCGCGGGACGGCCACACGGCGTGGACCAACAGCATGGCCCTCGAGATCGCCGGCATCACGAAGAACACGAAGGACCCCGCGAACGGCATCATCGATCGCGACCCGGACACGGGAGAACCGATCGGCAGCCTGCAGGAAGGGGCCATGGACCTGGTCGAAGTGCACATTCCCGAACCCGGCCTGGACGAACGCCTGGCCGCGCTGCGCTACTCACGCGACCTGATGCACAGCGTCGGGATCACATCACTGCAGGACGCCAACGCCACTGAACCGGATCTCAAGGCGTACACGCAACTGGACGGCAAGGGCGAACTGAACATGCGCGTCGTGACGGCGTTGCTGTGGGACAACGAGCAAACCGAGGAGCAGCTGCCGCACCTGGTCGAACTGCGGGAGCGCTATACCAAGGGAAACGTCCGTGCGACCAGCATCAAGCTCTACATCGACGGGGTCATGGAAAACTACACGGCCGTGATGCTCGAGCCTTACCTGGTCGAGAGCGGCACGCGCGGCATCCCGATGATCGAGCCCGAGGACCTCAACGCCGCCGTCACGGCGCTTGCCGCCGAGAACTTCCAGGCGCACTTCCATGCGCTGGGCGATGGCGCGGTGCGTTACGCGCTGGACGCCATCGAGGCATCGAACGAGCAGAACGGCGCCGCCGACCTGCGCCCTCACCTGTCGCACATCCAGATCATCAACCCGGCGGATATTCCCCGCTTCGCCGAGCTCGGCGCCGTGGCCAATTTCCAGCCGCTGTGGGCTTACGCGGATGCCTACGTCGTCGATCTCACGTTGCCTTTCATCAGCGAGGAAACGGCGCGATGGATGTACCCGATCAAGTCGGTCATCGACGCCGGCGGCACGGTCGCGTTTGGCAGCGACTGGTCGGTATCGTCGGTGAACCCGATGCCTCAGATCGAGACGGCGATAACACGGGTCGATGCCGAATTTCACAACACAGAGGTCATGAATCCCGAGCAGCGTATTACGCTTCCGCAGGCAATCACCGCATTCACGATCAACGCAGCCTTCGTGAATCACCAGGACGACACCACCGGTTCCATCGAGACCGGCAAGCTTGCGGACCTGATCGTCGTCGACCGCAACCTGTTCACCATCCCGCCGTCTGAAATTTCCGACACCAGCGTGTTGCTGACGCTGTTTGGCGGGGAACCCGTCTACGGTGACCCGCGCAGCCTCTAGGGAACATTGCCCGGCACCGCAATGAAAAAGTTCGACACCATCGTCATCGGCGCAGGTCACAACGGCCTCGTCTGTGCGAATTATCTCGCGCGCAGCGGACAGCGGGTGCTGGTCGTCGAACAATCCGACGAGATCGGCGGCCTCGCCGCCTCCCGCGAGTTTCATCCCGGTTTCAAGGTCTCGGTTGCCCACTCGGTCGGCAATTTCGGCCCCAGGATCGTTCGCGACCTGGAGCTGCAGGATCATGGCCTGGCGCTCGGCGCTGTGCTGCCCACGATCGGGCTCGCAGCAGGTGGCCAATCCGTGCGCCTGGATGACCGCGGCGCTGCCGGCGTCAGCGATGATGATGCAAGCCGCTACCTCGCCTTGCGCGGGCAATTGCAGAAATTCGCGGCTGCACTGAGCCCGTTTTGGCTGAAGACGATCCCGCGCATCGCGAAAGGCAGCCTTGCCGACATGATGACGTTCGCCCACCTCGGTCTGCGGCTGCGTGGCCTCGGCCGGAACGACATGCGCGAATTCATGCGCATCGCGACGTTGCCGATGCGCGACCTGATGGACGAAAATTTCGACAGCGAGCTGCTCAAGGCCGTGCTGAGCTGGGATGGACTGCTGGGCTCGAAGCTCGCCCCACGCTCGCCGAACAACGCGATCCTGACCCTGCTCTACCGCATGGCCGACAGCGACGGCCACCAGGTACCGGCCGGCGGCGTTCCGGGCCTGGTGCAGGCGCTCTGCAGCGCGGCTGCCGCCAACGGCGTTCAAATCCGCACCGGTGCTTCAGTCGATCGGATCCTGGTCGACGGCTCGGCAGCCGGCCTCGTCGCACGTGGCGTGCATCTCGACAACGGCGAGTCGATCTCGGCACGCAACGTCGTTTCGTCCGCCGATCCGAAAAACACGTTCATTAAACTCGCGGGCGTGGCCAACCTGGAAATTCAGTTCACGAATCGCATCCGTCGTTTGCGCAGCGACGGCCTGGTGGCGAAGTTGCACCTGGCACTCGACGGCCTGCCCGACTTCGCCGGCCTTGACCGCCCGGACGGCCGAATCCTGCTGGCCCCGACAATGGATACGATCGAATTCGCCTTTGATGATGCCAAGTACGGTGCCTGCTCAGAGCAACCGGTCGTCGAGGTCGTGCTGCCGAGCCTTTACGACGAGTCCCTCGCACCAGCCGGGCAGCATGTGCTCTCGGCGCATGTCATGTACGTGCCGCACGAACTGGAGGGGGGCTGGACGGATGCGGCGCGCGCGGCAATCCGCGAGCGCACGATCGACACGATTGCGGCGTTCGCTCCGGGTCTACGCGCACACATTCTGCATGCCGAGTTCCTGACGCCCGCAGACCTCGAAGAGCAGTATCATGTCAGCGGCGGCCACTGGCATCACGGCGAGATGGCGCTCGACCAGATGCTGATGATGCGGCCAACTTACGAGGCCGCCCAGTACCGTACACCGATACCCGGGTTGTTTCTCTGCGGGGCGGGCTGTCACCCGGGCGGCGATATCACCGGTGCGCCGGGCCATAATGCGGCGGCGGAAATACTGCGATGAAGCGCTTCGACGCCATCGTCATCGGCGCCGGCCATAACGGCCTGACCAATGCCGCTTACCTCGCCAAGGCCGGGCTCGATGTGCTCGTGGTCGAAAAGAACGACTATATCGGCGGCGCAGCCGTGTCACGCGAACTGCAACCGGGGTGGATATATTCGAACTGCTCCTATGTCTGCAGCATGATGCGCCAGGCGATCCATCGCGACCTCGACCTCGCGCGGCACGGCCTGCTGCTGGTCCCCTACCTTGGCACCGCCAATTTCGCCGACGATGGGAGCACGCTGTTGTCCTATCCCGATGCCGACGCAAACCACAACGAACTGAAACGCCTGTCGCCGCGCGACGCCGACGCCATGCACCGGCTCGAAGCGGACCTCGCGCGGTATTCGCAGCTGATACGCAAGACGCTGCTGCGCACGCCGCCCGATCCCGCGACCTTTCGCATTCGTGATTTCCGGGAACTCCTGTACCTCGCGAAGCAGTTCTGGTCGCTCGGCGAAAAGGAAATCTACGAGTACATCCGCTTTTTCACGATGAGTGCCGCCGAGTTTCTCGACGATTATTTCGAGAACGACCTGGTCAAGACGACGATGGCGACGCCAGGCATCATCGGCACGGCGCTCGGCGTTTGCTCGCCAGGCTCGGCGTACATCCTGCTGCACCACGTGATGGGCGACGTCGACGGCAACATCGGCGCCTGGGGCCTTGCCCGGGGCGGCATGGGCGCCATCTCGCAGGCGCTGGCCGGCGCGGCAAAGGAGCACGGCGCGGAAATTCGGACGAACGCCGGTGTCGCGCAAATCATCGTTGATAACGGCAAGGCAACCGGCGTGGTGCTCGAGAACGGCGACGAGATCGACAGCAGGATCGTCGTCTCCAACCTCGATGCCAGGCGCACTTTCACGCGCATCATGGATCGCAAGGACCTGCCGCCTGGCATTTACGAGAAGGCGAAGAACTTCAAGATTCGCGGCTCGTCGGGCAAGGTCAATATCGCGTTGTCCGGGCTGCCGAAATTCACCAACGTGCCGGACAACCGCTACGTCAATCGTGGCGGCCAGAGCTTCTGCGGCTCGATGAGGACGCTGGAGCGGGCCTACGACTGCTGGAAGCGCGGGCGCTGGTCAGAGGATCCCTTCATCGAATCGGTTATCCCGTCGGCCTGGGACCCGACCGTCGCGCCGCCCGGAAAACACTGGATGTCGAACTTCATCCAGTATTGCCCGCCGGAACTCGCCGATGGCCCCTGGACCCCGGAGAAGCGCGACCAGTTCGGCATGACCGTCGTCGACAAGATCGAACGCTACGCACCCGGGTTCAAGGACCTGATCGTGCACATGGAAGTCAGGACGCCGCACGACATCGAGAACGAGGTCGGGCTGACCGAGGGCAACATATTCCAGGGCGAACTGACGATCGACCAGCTGCTGTTCAACCGTCCGTTCCCCGGTTACGCGCAGTACCGGATGCCGATCGGCAACATGTACATGTGCGGTTCCTCGACGCACCCCGGCGGCGGCGTCTCATCCGCCTGCGGTGCCAACGCGGCCCGGGAAATACTAAAAGACCTGAAACGCCCGAACACTGTGCCGCGGGATGATTTCTATGACGAGTAAGCCATGACACAGACCGACCCTTACGCCGGCGAACGCCTGAAGCACTCTGCGTTCCACGAACGCGAAGCCGCGCTGAACCTGCGCAACGCGTGGTCGTCCTGGAACGGGTACCTGTTCGCCGACTACTACTACGACCCCGATTACGAGTATTTCTGTATTCGCAACACTTGCGGCACCTACGATATCTGCCCGATGCAGAAATACATGATCCGCGGCAGCGGCGCCGAGACCATGCTGGACCGCATGGTGACGCGCAACGTTGGCAAGATCGGCATGCACCGGGTCGCCTATGCCGCCTGGTGTACCGACGAAGGGCGGCTGGTCGACGATGGCACCATCTTCAAGCTGGCTGCCGACGAGTTCATGCTGACCTGTGGCAGTCCCTGCAGTGCCTGGCTCGAGATGAGCGCTTTCGGGTTCGCGGATGTCTCGATCACCGACGTCTCCGACGAGATCGCCGGCCTGTCATTGCAGGGACCGACCTCCTGCGCCGTGCTAAAACGCATGGATCTCACCGACATCGAGACGATGAAACCTTTCGACATCCGGCATTTTCCGTATCGCGGCGACACGCTGATGGTGTCTCGTACCGGCTTCACCGGCGATCTCGGTTATGAGCTCTGGATCAAGCCGGCACTCGGCCTCGATTTGTGGGACGACGTTTATACGGCCGGCGAGGACTTCGGTATCCAACCCTACGGTGAAGCTGCAACCAACATGGCCCGCCTCGAAGCCGGCTTCATCATGCCGGCCATGGAATTCAACGAGGCGCTGAAGACGATCCACTTCGAACATGACCAGACACCGTTCGAACTCAATCTCGGCTGGCTCGTCGATTTCGATAAGCCACACTTCAACGGGCGTCGGGCGCTGCTCGAGGAGTCCCGGCGTGGCCCGAAATACACGCTGACCAAACTCGATATCGAAGGCAACAAGCCGGCAACGGAGGCCTATATTTATGACAGCCGACGGTGCCGTGACGAGGTCGGCTATGTCACGTCAGCGATGTGGTCGCCGTCTGCCAAGGCGAATATTGCACTGGCGATGATCAGGACCGAGGCCCTGTCGAAGAAGCTGTGGGCAGAGATCTACTACGAGAAGGAACTCCGGCAGTACAGCAAGGTGGCACGCTGCACGGTGCAGAAAAAACCGTTCTGGGCACCGGCCAGGGCACGGGCAACGCCGCCACCGGATTACTGACCCGCAGTGCCGGGATCTCCGTCGCTGTCCAGTTCGGTCCAGATCTCGCGCACCCAGTCGCGGATTTTGAGCGATTCCAGCCAGCGGTCCGACAGCTCGTCCTGGTTGGCATCGGTGATCGCATAAGGCGGCGGCCCCAGCTCACAGAGGAACACCAGCGTCGCGCCCGGGGCGCTGCGTTCGCGCCACATGCGCATACCGTCTTTCCACCAGCCCCTGAAAATCCCGACCCACTCCGCGTGCTGCGGGAAATCGATCTGGACCTGCACCTGCTCGCGGTTCGCTATGCGTCCCTGGAAGCAGTCTGACCGTTCGAGGACCGACTGGATGTACGCCTCGTCCCGTGGCGGCACGGGCGCGCGTAACTCGCGGTCGACAACGAAGTGCGACAGGTCCGCGCACAGGCGCATCTCCGGGACCAGCTCCATCAGTTGCAGCGTGAAATACAGGTCGTTCAACAAGCCATCGCGATGTGTTTCGAACAGGAGCGGCATGCGCTTGCGGCTGGCCTCGGCAATCCAGCGGCGCACGACGGGCACTGCGTCCTCCGGCTTGATCGGCATGACGCCGCTGATGACGTTCACCATGCACGCGTCCATGTCGTTGGCGAAATCGAGCAACGGTTCGAGGTCGTCCTCGCTTCGCGGGAACGCGTTCACCATGCAGCCGAGCCCATAGCGCTCGAACAACGGCCGCCGGTCCAGGTTCATGGCGATTTCCTCGACGGACGGATCAACGCACATGCCGTCGAAGCCCGCTTCTGCGACCATCGCGAACGCTTCTTCGTCGCCGCGTTCCGGCTGCCGGGGGTGGCGCAGCTCCATCCCCCATAACGACTGGTAGATTGCCAGTTTCTGCATGCCGCTATGCCGCGACCACGAGTGCGTCGACTGCGATCGCACCCTTCGCGTGCACGATGACCGGGTTTACGTCTGCTTCGGCAATGACGTCGCCGAGTGCGTGGACCAATACAGAAAATCGCGACGCAACTTCGCAGAACGCATCGATATCGACCGGCATCCCGCCGCGGACGCCGTCTAGCAAAGGTCGCAGCTGCATCCGATCGACGCATCGCCGGGCATGCTCCGCGGTGAACGGTGGCAGTGCAAACTGTACGTCACCCACCGTCTCGGCCAGCACGCCGCCGAATCCGAGCAACACGACCGGACCGAACTGGGGATCGCGTTTGACCCCGAGGAACATCTCGACGCCAGACGGGGCCATCGGCGCGACCAGCACATCGGCGCCGAGCCGCGCGGTCATGAGGCGGTACATCTGCCGCAGCATCGTTGCATCGGCGATACCGAGCACGACCCCGCCCTGGTCAGACTTGTGCAGCAACCCTTCCTTTGCGGATTTCAGCACGACCGGATAGCCGAGGTCTGCGGCAGCGGCAACGACCTGTTGCTCGCTGTCCGCGGCGACGGAGGAAGACACGGTGATGCCGAAATCGCCGAGCAGGGACAGCGACGTTGCTTCCGGCAGCACGCCACCCTGTGCGAGTTGCTCGCGCCAGCGTTTCACGGCCTTCGTGTTCGCCGCTCTCGGCGCGCCTTGTTCCCGCAGGCGAAAGTCGCGATAGGCAAACAGTGCGCGCACGCCGGCAAGGAACTGGCTGACGCCGTCCAGTACCGGGAACCCGGCATGGGTGCTGGTCACGACGGCTTCATCGTGACCGGTTCCCTGCCGCGCCGCGACCAGCGCAACCGGTTTGCCGGACTCCGCACGAGCTCGCTGCATGTAGCTCAGGTAACTCGAATAGATCTTGCCATCGGGCGCCCGGTCGTGAATCACGCCGCCGATGGCAGCGCCCTCGTCCTGCATCATCAGCGTGAGGCAGCGCGTCATCAGTTCGCCCGCAGCAGGGCCGCCCCTGCTCCATGCATCGAGCGGGTTGACGGCCGGCAGTTCCGGTTCGATGACTTCGCGAATGGCGGCTACGGTGCTCGCGGACAGCTCGGTCAACGGCACACCGGCGTCGGCCGCGAGGTCGACCAGCAACTGCCGTTCGCCGCCCGAGTCGTGCAGCGTCACGAGGCCGCCCGAGGGCACCGGGTGCAATTCCGCGAACATGATCAGCATCGTCGCGAACTCGTCCTGGTCGTGCGCTCGCTGCACGCCATAACGGTCGAACAGTGCTTCGTAGGTCGCATCGTCGCCGGCCATCGCACCGGAATGCGACACTGTGAGCTGCGCGGCCTTCTCGGTGCGGCCGACCTTGAGCGCGACGACCGGCACGCCGCGCTGCGCGGCTTTTGCCAGTGCCGCCCTGAAGCCCTCGGGGTTCCTTGCCGTTTCCAGAAACAGGCCAACGACGCGCGTCTCGGGCAAATCCAGCACGAAGTCGAGGTACTCGTCCATCGTGACGCTGAGTTCGTTACCCGCAGAAATTGCGACGTTGATACGCAGGCGTTGTTCGCAGTCGATGATGCCGGACATGCCGGAGCCCGAGTGGCTGATCAATGCCGCGTTGCCAGGCGCATGGTGCATCGTGCTGTCGAAGCCACAGGTCCAGACGTGGTCGCGCACGTTGTAGTAACCCATGCCGTTGGCGCCGCAGACGAGCATGCCGGCATCCTGGATCTTCCGCCGCACGCGCTCGCGCAACGGCGGCTCGCTGTCGTCGTCGATAACCAGCGTCGACTGAATGACGGCGGCCGGGATACCGGCCGCGATCGCCTCGTCGAGCGCGGCCTCGATACGCTGGTCGCCGACCGCGAAGATGACGAGGTCCGGCACCTCCGGGAGTTCGCGCAGCGCAGGGAAACACCGGTTGCCCTGCACTTCTTCGTAGTTGGGATTGACGGGATAGATTGCGCCCCGGTAGCCGCCACGCTCGAGATTCTTCAGCGCCCACTCGCCCATCGAGTCGGTGCGTCCGGACGCGCCGACGACCGCAACCGAGCGCGGTCGAAGCAACGGATCCAGGCGGTGCTGCATCGCCGCGACCCCGGTCAATAAGGTCCGGGTGGCGTCACTCCGCGCCGCGGCGGGAACCAGAACGGCTTGTCGACGACGGTGGCGCGGGCCATCTTCCTGTTCCAGTGCATCTCGCGCTGGTAATAGATCTCGACCCAGAGTGTATCGCCGGGTTTACCATGCGGCGTCCGCACCGTGCCGAGCGCGATGTTCTGCTTGCAGACGGGCGACCAGGCCGCCGACGTGATAAAGCCGATCTCGCCGCGGTTGTTCTTGTCTTTGGCGAAGATATACGAATTGTGCGCCGGCTTGTTACCGTCGATGTCGAGCTTGACGAGACGCCAGGTCGAACCATTGCGCTTCTCTTCGGCGAGAGCCCGGCGCCCGTTGAACACCGGCTTCTTGAAGTCGACCAGCCAGTCGAGCCCGAGCTCCAGCGGCGAGCGGGAACGCCCGGTCCGCACCGTCTCATCGGCCGGCAGGAATTCCATGTACGCGGCGAGGAAGCCGGCCTCGATGCGCGACAGCTCGAGCGCGTGCGTGCCGATCGCGCGAATGCCGAGCAGCCTGCCGGCTGCGAACAGCTTGTCCCACAGCGCCTCGGCCTTGTCCGGATCGATCCAGAGTTCGTAGCCGAGATCACCGGTGAAACCGGTGCGCGACACCATCATCTCGGTGCCGTCGAAGTCGAAGTGCGTCAGGCCGAAAGGTTTCAGTTCGTCCAGACCCTCGAGTCCCATGTTCTCGAGCACGCTGTACGACGTCGGACCCTGCACGGCCAGCGCAGCGACGTCCTCGGTCTCGTGCGTGATCGTCACGTCGAAGCCGATGGCCGAAGCCAGCAGCCAGGCGTAGTGCCGCTCCTGTGAGCAGATGCGGTATTCGCCCTCGCGCAGGTGGAAGATCGTGCCGTCGTCGATGACCTGGCCGTGGTCGTCGCACCAGACGGCGTAGGCCACCCGGCCCGGACGGATCTTCGCCATGTCACGCGTCACCAGGCGATTGAGGTATGCGAGCGCATCGGGCCCGGTCACCCGGTACTTGGTCATCGGCGTCAGGTCGAAGACCGCGGTGGCATTGCGGATCGCAAAGTACTCGGTGTCTTCGCAGTAGAGCGAGTTCGGGCTGGTATAGCCCTTCCACTGGTGCCACTCATTGACCGTATCGAGCGCCGCCAGGCGCGAATGGAACGGTGATTGCAGGCGTCCCTGGTGTACCGGTTCGTGCTTCATGCTGGTTTCTCCCGGCTGATGATGGTTCGCGCAGCATTACGTCCGGCAGCCCCGCTGACGCCGCCGCCCGGGTGCGTGCCGGCGCCACAGAGATACAGCCCGTCGAGCGGCAACGCATACTGCGCCGCACCACCGACCGGCCTGACAAACAGGAACTGGTCCAGCGTCAGTTCGGCGTGATGCCAGTGCCCGCCTGTGATATGGAATTCTTTCTCGATGTCCGCAGGCGTCAGCATTTCGCTCGCCGTGATGCGCTGTTCGATGTCCGGCATGTAGCGCGAAAGCGTTGCGACAACAACGTCGCGGAATGCGTCCCGCGCGGTGGCATCCCAGCCGTCTTTGAGCGCATACGGCGCATATTGGACGATGGCCGACAGCACGTGTTTTCCGGTTGGCGCCAGCGCCTCGTCGCGAAAGCTCGGGAACGTGACTTCGACGACCGGCGCCGGCGATGTCTCGCCATACTTCGCCGGGTTGAAGGCACGCTCGACGTAGTGTTCGTCAGGCGCGATGACGAAGCGTTCGGCAAAGTCCTTTTTCGCGATGCCATCGATTGCCGGCAGGCCGTCCAGCGCCAGGTGCAGCTTCGCGGCATTGCCGCGGGCCCGCAGGTGGTGAATGCGGCGCACGAAGCCGGTCTCGAAATGCCGTGCGCCGACCAGGTCCATGACCGTGCGTTTCGGGTCCGCATTCGATACCACGGTATAGCTGTTGAACCGCTCGCCATCGGTCGTCTCCACGCCAGTCACCCGACCGTTCTCGACGATGATGCGCTTGACCGGCATCGCGGTGCGGATCGTGACGCCTGCGCTGCGGGCCGCGTGCGCCAGTTCGTTGCTGACGCTGCCCATGCCGCCCTGTGGCTGGCTCACGCGGCCATGGTCGCCGGCAAGCCGGTACAGGTAAGTCAGGATCGTGTTCGGCGAGCGCGGGCCGAGATGCGTGCCAAGCACGGCATCGAACGAGATCGCGCCTTTCAGCAGCGGGCTCGTGAATCGCTCCGTGACTTCGTCGTGCATGTTCATGCCGATCAGTCGCAGGAACTCCCGCATTTCTTCCCGGCCGAGACGGCGGATGTCGAAGCCGAGTTGCCCGAGCGTAGCGAGGTCCTTGAAATCCCTGGTGCCAAGACGCGGTGGCGGCTTGTTCAGGTAGGTGCGCAGAAGGTCTGCGAAGCGGGTCATGCGCTTCCTGAATTGCCGGTAGCTCGCCGCATCCTCGTCGGATACGCCACTCACGGTGTCGCCGGAAAACCTGAGGTGCTCGCCATCTTCGGCAAGCGCGATCGTCGCCATGTCCTCGCCCGCCAGAGGTAGAGACAGGCCGAGCGCTTTGCGAACCTCGGGCTGTAACTGGTACAGCAGGTGCGCGCAGGCCGACACCGAATAACCGTCGGCAAATTCCCGCGTGATCGCTGCGCCGCCGACCTGTTCTTTCGCCTCGAGCAGCAGCACGTTACGATCGGATTTCGCGAGCAACGTCGCGCAGACCAGGCCGTTGTGCCCGCCACCCACTACGATTGCATCAAAGGTGTCAGTCATCGCCGAAGGTCTCCGGTACCGTGTTGGGCCGCTTCAGGTCGCTCAGAATCTCGCGCGCCGCGTTGGCGCCCGGGGCCGCCATGACGCCGCCGCCGGGGTGGGTGCTGGAACCGCACATGTAGAGGCCCCCGACCGGGCTGCGGTACTGGGCGTAGCCCGGCACCGGCCGGTTGAACAGCAACTGGTCCATCGTCAGTTCGCCGTGGAATATGTTGCCCTCGGTGATGCCGATCTCGTCCTCGATGTCCTGCGGCGTCCTGACTTCCATGTGCAGGATCAGGTCCTTGAAGTCCGGGCTGTACTTCGCGATCTGCTCGACGACAGTCTTGCCGAAGGCTTCTTTTTCCTCGGCCGTCCAGCGCCTGCCATCGATCTGGTGCGGGCAGTATTGCACGAAGCAGCTCATGAAGTGCTTGCCCGGCGGCGCCATCGTCGGGTCGTTGAGCGTCGGGATCAGCATGTCGACGTACGGGTCCTCGGACCACGTGCCGTTCTTCCAGTCGTCGTAGGCGCGTTCCATGCGTTCCATCGAATCGATGAAGTGCATGTCGCTGTGGATCAGGCTGCTGCCTTTCGGTAACGCGGGGAACGTCGGCAGGCCGTCCAGCGCGATGTTGAGCTTGCCGGACGAGCCGCGGATCTTGAAGTTCTTGACGCGACGGTGGAACTTCTCTGGCAGGTCCGTGGCGTCCATGCAGTTCAGGAACGTGCGCTTGACGTCCATGGCCGAGACGACGACGTTCGCCGCGATCTCGTCGCCGTTTTCCAGCCCGACGCCGACCGCCTTGCCGTTTTTCACGATGATCTTGTCGACGCCGGCCTCGGTGCGCAGTTCGCCACCGGCCGCCTGGAACGCACCGGCAATCGACTTCGAAACCGCGCCCATGCCACCGCGCGCGAACCCCCAGGAACCGACGTTGCCATCGACGTCGCCCATGTAATGGTGCAGCAAAACGTAGGCCGTGCCCGGCGAGTGGATGCCGAGCGCAGTGCCAATGATGCCGCTGCCCGAGAACGACGCCTTGATCACGTCGGTCTCGAAATACTCATCGAGATACTCCGCCACACTCATCGTCCAGAAGCGGATCGTTTCGTACATCCGGTCTTCGCCCATTTCGAGGAACTTGCCGCCGATGTGCAGCAGCTCGCGGATATCGCTCGGCTTGAACGAGGTCGGGTCGGGCGCGGTGCTTAGCAGGAAGTCACGAATGAAGCGGCACTGGCGCATCGTGTCCGCGGAGTAGGACTTGTAGGCATCCGCGTCGTGCCGCGAGAAACGGGCCATCTCCCGGTACGCCACTTCGTCGTCGTGGTAGGACCCGTAATAATCGCCGTTTTGCATGAACGTCAGCGAGCCGCCGTAGGGCGTTACCTGCAGCCCGTGCTTGTGCAGCTCCAGCGAGCGGTAGATTTCCGGGCGCAGCAGGCTGCAGACGTAGGAGCAGTTCGAATACATCCAGTCCTTGTAGAGATTGCGACTGACGGCGGCGCCGCCGATGTAGTCGTTCTTCTCCACGCAGACGACGTCCAGGCCTGCCTTCGCCAGGAAAGCGGCGGTGGTCAGGCCATTGTGACCGGCCCCGACGACAATCGCGTCATAGGTTTTCATTGGTTTTATCGCTCTCCGGCAACCTTGCTCAGGCGTTCTTCTTCGAGTTTTTGCAGCGTAATGTCCACCGCACGTTCGAATTTGTCCAGCGTTTCATCCAGGCATCCCACATTGTGGGATTCGCACAGGAACCACGGCTCGCGCGAGTCCGGCTCGACGAGGATGCCCTGCTCGTGCAGTTCGGCTGCGAGCGCGTCATAGAACTCGTAGTCGGAATTGACCCACTCCCGGTAGTTCGTCGGCGCACGTTCGGAAAAGAACAATCCCATCAGCGCCGGGTGGCCGGTGAAGCTGTGTTCGATACTGCGCTTATCGAGGATCTTCCCCAGGCCCGCCTGCAGTTTCCTGCCATAACTCTCGATGTCGGCCAGGGCAGTCGTCTCGTCGAGTATCTCCAGCGTCTTGGCCGCGGCGGCCAGCGACACCGAGTGCCCGGTGAAGGTGCCGCCATGCACGACGCCGTCCCCGATGTGCCGCATGATTTCCTCGCGTCCCGCCAGCACCGAGATCGGGTAACCGTTGCCGATCGCCTTGGCGAAAGTGCAGAGGTCGGCCTCGATGCCGAACAGTTCCTGGACGCCGCCTTTGGCCACGCGAAAGCCCGTCTTGACCTCGTCGACGATCAGGACCACGTTGTAGCGGTCGCAAAGTTCGCGCACGTCTTTCATGTACTGCGTATCGGCGGTAATGCCGCAGCAATTACCCATGATCGGCTCGATCAGGAAAGAACCGATGACGTCGTGCTTCTTCCTCAACAGGTCCTCGAGCACATTGGCGTCGTTCAGTGGCACCGGGTGAAACAGGCGCTTGGTAACGGCCGGCACGCCGTCACCGAAGGGCATTACGTCAGGCGCGCCGTCCTCCGGCTCCCACTCCTCGACCTCGGAGTACCACATGACCTCGCTGAAAACACCGTGGTAGCCGCCTTCGACGACGATGTGCGCATCCTTGCCCGAGTAAGCGCGCGCCACGCGCAACGCAGCCATCACCGCCTCGGTGCCCGAGTTCGACAGGCGCACCAGTTCCGCTACGGGCACCATCGAACTGATGCGGCAGGCAAGTTCGTATTCCCGCTCGGTCGACAGCGCGAACACGCCGCCGACTTCCATGCCTTCGCGGGCAGCCGCGTCGACCCGCGGGTCGGCATAGCCAAGGATGATCGGTCCGTACCCCAGCCGGTAGTCGATGTACTCATTGCCGTCCAGGTCCTGGATCCGCGCGCCGCGCCCGTTTTTCACATAAATTGTCTTGTCGTCACCCCAGTAACGAAAATTGGACGAGACGCCCAGCGGCAGCTTCTTGCTTGCCTTCCTGAAATGGGCATTCGATCGCGAAAGATCACGCATACAAACCTCAAAAAAAATGAATGAGTATTCATTCATATTATGGCATGATTGCGCAATGGCGGCTACATCTAAAACCGCCCGGCGCACGGCCACGCGGGCCCGCCGGCGGCAACAACTGATCAACGCGACGATGAAATGCATTGCCCGCAAGGGTATCGGCAACACGACGCTGCGCGATGTCGCGGGCGAAGCCGGCCTGTCGCAGGGCATCGTCAACCTGCACTTCGACAGCAAGGACAACCTGCTGACCGAGACGCTGCAGTACCTGGCCAACGACTACAAGACCGAGTTCGACAAGGAACTGGAGAAGTCCGGCCCGGGCCCGGCGGAAAAACTGCTCGCCTTGATGGAACTCGACCTCCGCCCGGACATTTGCGACCGGCGCAAGATCGCGGTCTGGTTCGCGTTCTGGGGCGAGGTCAAGTCGATGCCGACCTACCGCAAGATCTGCGATGCGTCCGATCGTTATTACGATTCGGTCGTCGAGGACCTGTGCGCAAAGGTCATCGCCGAGGGCAAATACGAGAACGTGGCTGCAAGTGCCACGACCCTTGCCCTGACGTCGATGACCAATGGTTTCTGGCTGTCCTACCTGATCAGCCCGAGAGCCTTCGATCGCAACGAAGCGGTGGAGGCCGTACGCACCTACCTGGTGACCCAGTTCCCGAAACATTACTCCTGACGAGGCGCCCCTTGGATATCCCGATCAGTGACGACGCACGCCATTGGCAGAAGATTGCCCGTGACTATGCTGACGAGTACCTGCTGCCGCACGAAGTCGAGGCAGAGCTCAATGACGGCGTGTTGCCGGACGAGATCACGCAACGCAACAAGAAGCGCGCGATCGAACTGGGTTTCACGCTGGTCGACGTGCCGCAGAGCCATGGCGGACTCGAACTGCCGATGGAGTCACAGGTGGCGCTCTGGGAACAGCTCGGCCGCATTACCAATGCCCTGTCGTGGTGTTTTCCCGAGGCGCAATCATGGATGTTCGATGCCTGCACCGAGGAGCAGATAGAAAAGTACATCCTGCCGATGACACGTGGCGAGCATAAAGAGTGCTACGCGATCACCGAGGCGGGGCCGGGTTCGGATATTTCCGGGCTGGAGGCGACCGCGGTACGGGACGGTGAAGACTACGTGCTGAACGGCGAGAAGTGGTACGTCACGAGCGGCAACCTGGCGAGTTTCATCTGGTTCCAGGCGCGCCTGCCCGACGACGACGACGAGGCCCTGTTCCTGGTCGATCAGGGCACGCCCGGCATCGAGACGATAGCCAACCCGAAGTTCAGCCACACCTACGCCTCGCATCACCCGACCTACCTGTTCAGGGACGTACGCATACCGGCCTCGCAGCGCGTCGGTGCGCCCGGCGACGGCATGGCGTTTACGCACAGCTGGTTCCGGCATGAACGGCTGATGATCGGCGCACGCAGCTGCGGCGCCGCGGCGCGGCTGATCGAGGACGCGCTGGCGTTCGCCAACGAGCGCATCGTCGATGGCGCGCCGCTCAGCGAGAAACAGGCCATCCAGTTCATGCTGGCCGACAGCGTCACCGAACTCTACGCCGCGCGACTGATGACCTACGAAGCCGCGCGCGCCGACGACCGTGGTGACGACCTGAAAGCACGGCATGCGCGCTGCTCGATGGTCAAACTCTATGTCTCCGAAATGGCGAACCGCGTGGCCGATCGCGCGGTGCAGATTTTCGGCGGGCGCGGCTACATGCGGGAAAACGTCGCGGAGCGTTTTTTCCGCGAACTCCGGGTCGATCGCATCTGGGAGGGCACAAGCGAGATACAACGGCTTATAATCGCTCGATCGCTCCTCAAGCGCGGCCTGGACGGCATGTGACGCCAAGCAAGACCGGTCTTTGCACTTTGCTGCTGTTTGTCGCAGCCTGCTCCGGCGGGCCCGACGATGGTGCGGCCGATGATGACGTCGTCAACATATACAACTGGGCGGACTACATAGCGCCGGACACGCTCGAGCGCTTCACGGCCGAGACCGGTATCAAGGTCAACTACGACACCTACGACTCCTCCGAAGTCGTGGACGTCAAGCTGCTGGCCGGCAACAGCGGCTACGACGTGGTGGTGCACAGCAACCAGTTCTCGTCGCGGCTCGCCCCGATCGGCATTTTCGAGAAGCTCGATCGCGAGAAACTCCCGAACCTCGTCAACCTCGATCCCGCGGTCATGGCGAGCATCGACGTCTACCCGGCCGTTCGCGACTACAACATCCCGTACCACTGGGGCACGACCGGCTACGCGTGGAATGCGGACATGGTACGCGAGCGCCTGCCCGATCACCCGATGGACAGCGCCGACGTCCTGTTCGACCCGGACATCGTCGCGAAACTGGCCGACTGCGGCGTGAGCCTGCTGGACGGGTCGACCGACCTGTTCCCGATGGTGCTCGCGTACCTGGGGCTCGACCCCAATGCGGTCGACGACGAGAGCCTCGCCGCGGCCGAGGCGCAACTCAAGAAGGTGCGGCCGTACATCCGCTACTTCAGCAACCAGAAGATGATCTCGGACCTGCCGAACCGGGAAGTCTGCGTGGCCATGAGCTGGTCGGGGGACTTTGCCCAGGCCGCGACGCGCGCCGAGGAAGCCGGCATCGATATCGACCTGCGCTACACGGTGCCGAAGGAAGGGTCCGGCCTGTGGGTAGACGGCATTTACATCCCGGCGGACGCGCCGCACCGGGAGAACGCCTACAGGTTTCTCAACTTCCTGCTGCGTGCCGACGTTGCAGCCGACATCGCGAACACGGTTTTCTACGCCAATGCCAACGGCGCATCCTGGGAATTCATCAACCCGGAGATCCTGAACAACACGTCGATCTTTCCCGACGAGGAAGTCTGGAAGCGAACGTACCCGATCCTCTCCCCCGACCCCAAGCGCGAGCGCCCGCGGACGCGCGCCTTCGCACGGGTGAAGAGCGGCATATGAAGGACTTCATTCGCATCCGCGGCCTGAGCAAGCACTTCGGCAGTTTCGCCGCGGTCGACAACGTCGATCTCGACATCGGCAAGGGCGAGCTGTTTTCAATCCTGGGCGGTTCCGGCTGCGGCAAGACGACGCTGCTCCGGATGCTGGCCGGTTTCGAGGTGGCGACGAGCGGCACGATAGAAATCGATGGTGTGGACGTGACGCACCAGCCGCCCTACGAGCGGCATGTCAACATGATGTTCCAGTCGTACGCGGTGTTCCCGCACATGAGCGTGGAAAAGAACATCGCGTACGGCCTGCAGAAGGAAAAGGTGGCGAAGACCGAGATCGAGCGGCGCGTCGACGAAATGCTCGAACTGGTGCAGCTCGAAGAGTTCCGCAACCGCAAACCGGACCAGCTCTCCGGCGGCCAGCGCCAGCGCGTGGCGCTTGCCCGGGCACTGATCAAGCACCCCAAGGTCTTGCTGCTCGACGAGCCGCTGGCGGCGCTCGACAAGAAGCTGCGCGAGCGCACGCAGTTCGAGCTGATGAACATCCAGGACGAACTCGGCATCACATTCGTCGTGGTAACACACGACCAGGAAGAGGCGATGACGCTGTCGTCGCGCATCGCGGTCATGAACCGCGGCCGCTTCGAGCAGGTTGGCACGCCGAAGGAAGTGTACGAGTTCCCGACGAACCGCTTCGTGGCCGAGTTTATCGGCACAATCAACACGTTCAGCAGCCAGGTGACCGCGGTCAGCGACGATCGCCTGGAGGCTTTCTCCGAGGAAGCCGGCGGCACGTTGATCGCGCAGGGCGGACACACGGCGAAAGTCGGCGACACCGTCGATATCGCCGTGCGTCCCGAGAAGATCTTCGTCGACAAGGACAAGCCGGCCGACAGCGACAACATCTGTATTCCGGGCGTTGTCGACGACCTCGGCTACCTCGGCAACCGCTCGCTGTACCGGGTGCGCCTGGCAAGCGGGAAGATCGTGCAGGTCAGCTCGCAGAACCGCCGGCGCTCCGTGACCCGCTTCCTCGAATGGGAAGACAAGGTCTGGTTGTCGTGGCAGCCTGCCAGCGCCGTCGTACTGGCAGATTAGAGTGAGAAGCGCATACAGATGCCCGGTTTAGCTGCCAATGACCAGACATGGCGCCGCGTTGCCGTTGCGGTCCCGTATCTCTGGTTGCTGGTCTTTTTCCTCGCGCCGTTCGCAATCATCCTGAAAATCAGCCTTGCCGATCCCGTTATCGCGCAACCGCCGTTTACGCCGACTTTCGACGAAAGCGGCGCGCTGTCCGTCTCCGTCGACAACTTCCGCTTCCTGCTGACGGACAAACTGTACGCCATCACCTATGCGCGCTCGGTAATTATGGCGGGCGCCGCGACCTTGCTCTGCCTCGCACTGGGTTTCCCTATGGCCTATGGCATCGCGCGCGCGAATGCATCGACGCGCAACCTTTTGCTGTTGCTGATCGTACTGCCCTTCTGGATTTCCTTCCTGTTGCGCGTATACGCGTGGATGGGGCTGATGAATAACTATGGTGTCATCAACAATTTCCTGATGTGGCTCGGGGTCATCGATCATCCGCTGCAGTTGATGTACACCGACTTCGCGATCTTTGTCGGCCTGGCCTACTCCTACCTGCCCTTCATGATCCTGCCCCTGTACGCCACGCTGGAGCGCATGGATATGGACCTGGTCGAGGCGGCCCAGGACCTCGGCGCGTCACGCACGCGCGCTTTCTGGGACATCACCTGGCCGCTGGCGCGGCCCGGTGTCATCGCGGGCTGCCTGCTCGTGTTCATCCCGGCGATGGGTGAGTACGTGATCCCCTACCTGCTCGGCGGCCCCGAATCGCTGCTGATCGGGCGAGTGCTGTTCGACGAGTTCTTCGTCAATCGTGACTGGCCACTCGCTTCGGCGGTCGCGATCGTGCTGCTGTTGCTACTCGTCGTGCCGATCGTGCTGCTGCAGCGCTACCAGGCGCGCGAACAGGAAGAAACGGCATGAACAGGCAGTCGCGTTTCGTTCTGTCAGTGCTCGCGTTCGGCTACGCGTTCCTGTACGTGCCACTGGTGCTCGTCGTCGTCTACTCGTTCAACGACTCGAGGATCGCGACGATCTGGGGCGGCTTCTCGACGCGCTGGTACGGTGAGCTGTTCCGCAACGAGCAGATTCTCGACGCTGCTTTCCTGAGCCTCAGGGTCGCTTTGACTTCGGCCACGCTTGCCACCATCTTCGGCACAATGGCCGGCCTGGTACTCGCGCGTTTCGGCCGCTTCAAGGGCCGCACACTGTTCTCTGGAATGATCACATCGCCAATGGTCATGCCGGAAGTCATCACCGGCCTGTCCCTGCTGCTGCTGTTCGTGACCTTGCAACAGCTCACGGGCTGGCCCGGCCAGCGCGGCTTCAGCACGATCACGATCGCGCACACGACGTTTTCGATGGCCTACGTCGCCGTCATCGTGCAGTCACGGCTGCTGGCGATGGACGAGTCTCTCGAGGAAGCGGCCATGGACCTCGGTGGCACCCCGTTGCGAGTGGTTTTCGATATCACGTTGCCCCTGATCGCACCGGCGATGATGGCCGGCTGGTTGCTGTCTTTCACGCTGTCGCTCGACGACCTCGTCATCGCCAGCTTCGTCTCCGGTCCCGGCAGCAGCACGCTGCCGATGTATATCTTCTCGAAAGTGAAGCTCGGCGTATCACCTGACATCAATGCACTCGCGACGTTGATCATCGCGTTCGTCAGTGTTGGTGTACTGATTGCCTGGCTGGCAATGCGGCGGAGTGGCGAACGCTCGTAGGACTGCAGCACCCGAATGGGGAGCAGTTCCTGGCCGCGACTACTCGTTCACATCGATCCCGGCAAGCGGCCCACATATTTGTCGGCGGACTGTCTCGCTGCGCTCGCTTTATGTCTCGCCAACAAACATCTGGTCCGCTTGCCTGCAGCGTCCAAATCCGTGTCATTGCCGACTGCGGTGGGTGCGACGTTTCTCACCAAGCGAGTTATCGCAGATTGTCTGAGCGACTGAGAAATGTCGCGCGCGCCGCAGTCGTTGGTAAGCAGCGTGATGAAGTCGCGGCCAGGAACTGCTCCCCTGCCGGGGACAATATCCTACAACGGTCGTTGGAGTTCCTGCAGGATCCAGTCGATGTAGATGCGTTCCGCGCGTTCCATGCCGGAGAACGGGCCGGGCTGGTAGTACTTCGAGTGCACGCCCTTCGAGTTGTTGACGATGATCCGCTTGTCGGAGATCGTCGTGACATCCCAGAGCCAGGTCACGTCGTCGACGTCGTAGTCTTTGCCCTCTTCGGCGTCGGCGCGCACCATCCAGTAGATTTCGCATTTGGACTCGTTGTGGCTGACGGGCGTGAAGACGTAGCCGACGACGTGGTCGGAATAGGCCAGCAGGAACGAGAACGCGCCGAAGGAAAAGTCGGAGGCGCCGTTGTCATAATCCTTGAAGTCACCGAGTAGCGGGGCCACGGGCTCGCCGTCCTTGCTGCCGGTCTTGTATTTGTCGAACAGCGCGGTGCGGCTGTAGCCGTAACCCATTTCCCCGGGGCGCGCGGCCGTGTCGATGTAGTCGAAGAAGATGTCCTTGACGCCGCAGGTGGTCATCCTCTCTTTCATGTTCTTTTGCACACGGTCGCGCTTGGCGGGATCGAGCATCAGCGTATGCATGCGCGCATACTCGGGATGCGCGGTCGCGCAGTGATAGCACTCCTGGTAATTCTCGATCGAGAGTTTCCAGTTCGCGGGAATGTCGTAGGTCTTGTGGGCGATGACCTTGAGGTTCTCGAAGTCGAACATCGCCATCGGCTCGGCAAGGTCACGCTTGCAGCCTTCGAGGGACGGCGGATTGTCGGTGAATGCAACGAACATCAGCCCGTGAACGGTGTCGATCGACACCGGCTTCAGGCTGTGCGACGACATGTCGAAATCGTCCGGCATATTACGAGCGGCAAACAGGTTGCCATCGATGTCGTACATCCAGCCGTGATACGGGCAGGAAAATTTGTCGGCGTGCCCTGCGTCTTCCAGGCACACGAGCGAGCCGCGATGACGGCAGACGTTGGCGAACGCTTTCAGTTCGCCATCGCTACCACGCACGATAATCGCCGATTCGCCGGCAACCTTCATTACCTTGAAATCGCCGGGTTCGGGCAGCTGCGATTCATGACCGGCCATGATCCAGTTACGGTAAATGATGCGCTCGAGTTCCAGCGCATAGATGTCCGGGTCGGTATAAAAACGCTGGTCCAGCGAATAACCCGACTTGTGATTGGCGATCAATTCAGCGATCGAAGGCTTGTCTTCTTTCAGTACAGCGCTCATTGTCTGTTCCACACTGTGAAACCGGAATTTATAGTCCCTGTTACGATATCACAGCCTTTCTAATCTTCGGATACGGGAATTTGCGAATGACATTCAAAGCCCTCGTGGTGCTGCTTGCAGCGGCACTTTTCCTGCCCGCCTGCGACTCCCGGAACCCGGCGCCGACGAGCACGCTGATCGTCAATGCGACAGTTATTGACGGCAGCGGCGCTGACGGTATCGATGCCGCGGTACGCTTCGATGGTGACCGTATCGTCGAAATCGGCGACCTCGTGCCACTCGACGGCGAAACCGTCATCAATGCTGCCGGGCTCGTGCTCGCACCGGGCTTCATCGACAGCCACAGCCATCACGACAGCCGCATGAGCGAGTTCCGCCACATGCCCGGCGCCCTCAGCCAGGGCATTACGACGATCGTGCGTGGTGCCGACGGCTTTTCCGGTGATGAAGATGCGTTCGCCTACACGTCACAAGCCGAGTTCAACACCGCTTTCGCCGCGAACCCGGCCGCGATCAACGTGGCGTCATTCTCTCCGCACAACAGCATTCGCTATGCCGTCATGGGCGATGACAGTGCGCGCGCCGCGACCGCTGCGGAAATTGCTGCGATGGCGGAACTTCTTACTGCCGATCTCGCTGCCGGCGCGCTCGGGCTCGCGACCGGGCTCGAATACGAGCCGGGCATCTACGCCGACACCGGAGAGATCATCGCGCTCGCCCGTATTGCCGCGAGTTTTGGCGGGCGCTATGCCAGTCACATTCGTGATGAAGACGATCGCTTCATCGATGCCCTGAACGAGGTCCTGCAGATCGGTGCTGAAGCCTCGATTCCGGTGCATGTATCCCACATCAAGCTGGCCGATCGCGAGTTCTGGGGCACGAGCGATACCATCGTCGCGATGCTGGATGCTGCCCGCAAAGACGGCATCGAGGTGACGGCCGATATCTATCCCTACGAACGCTGGGCCAGCGACCTCGGCGTGCTGTTTCCTGACAAGGATTTCTCGAACCGCGAAACTGCGGAGTTCACGTTTGCGCACACCGCGGCACCCGAGGACATTGTCCTCTCGTTCTACACACCGAACCCGGACTACAACGGCTTGAGCATCGCCGACATTGCCTCGCAGAACGAGGCTGACCCGGTGACCACACTGCTAACACTCTCGAAAGAAGCGGACGACTATCTCCGGGAAACCGGCCGCACCGCTTCCGGAATCATTGCGAAAGGCATGAATGAACGCGACGTGGCAGAACTGATGCACTGGGAGTACACGAATATCTGCTCGGATGGCGGCAACGACGGTGGTCATCCGCGCGGCTATGGCGCCTTTCCGCGCGTGCTCGGCCACTTTGTCCGCGAACTCGGCGTGCTGACGCTACCTGAAGCCATTCACAAGATGACCGGGCTTACGGCCGCGACGCTCGGCATCGAAGACCGGGGGCGTATCGCTCCCGGCTACTTTGCCGACCTCGTGTTATTCGACCCGAACACGATCGCGGACCGCGCAACGATGGCGGATCCGACGGCCATGTCGGTCGGCATCGGGAAGGCCTGGGTCAACGGCGTGCTTGCCTGGACCGACGGCCAACCCACGCACCGCTATGCCGGGCGAATCGTGGCCCGCGCCGAGTGAATCCCGACTACGCAAGTGTCGAGGCCCTGTTGCGCGATGTGCAGCCGTTGAAGCCCGTGTACTGCATCTACCCGCACGTCTACAGGGAAGCCGCCAGGCACTTTGTCTCCGGCTTCCCCGGGCGGGTCCTGTATGCCGTCAAAGCGAACAACGAGCCACTCGTCATCCGCGCACTCGCGAGCGGCGGCATCCGCCATTTCGACTGCGCCTCGGTCGAAGAGATCGCACTCGTTCGTTCGCTGTGTCCTGACGCCACCTGCTACCTGATGAATCCGGTGCGCCTGCCAGGCGATGCCCGCCGTGCACAGCAAGAATTCGGCACACGGCATTTCATGATCGATCACCTGAGCGGCCTCGATCCGCTGCTCGACGAGATCGACGCCGCCAATGCCGTCATCTTTGCGCGCATGGCAGTCAGTCACCACTCCGCCGCGGTCGATCTTTCGACCAAGTTCGGCGCCCCGCCCGACGACATGCCCGCCTTGTTGACCGCCATTCGCGACCGTGGCGCCGAAGCGGCTTTCGCGTTCAATGTCGGCACCGGGGTCACGGATCCGGCGGCCTACACGTATGCGCTGAACGTCGCGCGCGAGGTTCTCGGGAACGCCCGGTTCCCGATCCGACTGCTCGATATCGGCGGCGGCTTTCCCCGGCCCTACCCCGGTTACTCGGTCCCGCCGCTCGATGAATTCTTCGCGGCCATCAAGGGCATCCGCCACGAATTGCCCCTCGCGGACAACAGCGAGATCCTCGCTGAACCGGGGCGCGCGCTCGCGGCCCCCGGGATGTCGACAGTGACCCGTGTTTTATTGAAAAAGGAAGACCGGCTCTACCTGAACGACGGCATGTACGGCGCTTTCTGGGAGTTGCGTTTCAAGATGCACCGGCAATACTCGGCCCGTTGCTACCGCGGCAGCACGCCGCTTCAAGGCGAGTGCCGCGAGTACCGCCTGCTCGGGCCGACCTGCGACTCCAGCGACGAGTTGCCGGCGGCAGTCGCATTGCCCGCCGCGATCGACGTCGGCGACTACATCGAGTTCGGCTCGATGGGCGCCTACAGCCTCAGCGGCATCACGCAGTTCAACGGCTTTTTCAGCGACCACATCGTCACGATCGCTGACGAGACGGAGCGCCCGCCCGCCTGAATTACTCGGCCACCGGCATCGCGACCGGGGCGGCCAGCGTATGCAGAAAAGCCTCGAGTTGCCGCAGCTCGCGCTGGTTGAGGCCGAGCGGCAGCGCTTCGTTGTGACCGATCATTGCATCGGCAGCGATGTTGTAATGCTCGAGCACCTCGGCGAGGGTTTCGAGCTGGCCGGCATGCATATACGGCGCCGTGTTCTCGAGGTTGCGTAGAGAAGGCGTGCGGAAAGCGCCGACCAGCTCGACACCGGTACGTGCAAAATCCAGTTCCGGGCAGCTGCGCCCAGGGTCGTCGCTGAAGGCACCGCGGCAATTGAATGGATCGCTGATCACCTCGTCGACGCCCCGCGCCCTTCCCACGTCCGGCACGTCCCCCGGAAAGTTGAGCAAGCCGGTGTTGTGGAATTCATTGTTCGTCAATAGCGGGCCGTTGTGGCATTGCGTGCAATTGGCCTTGCCGATGAACAGGCGCAAACCCTGGACTTCGTCGGCATTGAACAGCTCATCTTCACGTTGCCTGTCACCGGCGACGACGGCAGCCACGTAGTCGTCGAAGCCCGCTTTTGTCGGCAACAGCGTGCGCTCGAACGCCGCAAGCGACTTGCCGACGTTGGCGAAGGCGTGGTCGATCTCGTCAGCGTCGGCAGTAGCCACGTCGGGCAATGGCCCGAACAGCTCCGCATAGGTTGCGGCGTAAGCCTCGTCGGCCGCCAGAACGCCAAGGATATCCTTGCGATTGCTGCCGTGCTCGGCAGGGTCTTCGAGCGGTGACAGCGCCTGCGACCACTGGCTGTCGCGGCGGCCGTCCCAGTACAGCCACGGACTGTAGGCGGTGCCGACGATGCTCGGCGTGTTGCGCCGTGAGGTGCCGATGGCCTGGCCTTTAGGCAGTCCATCGGTGAAACCACGGATCGGCTGGTGGCAGGTCGCGCAGGAAATGCCGCCATTGGCGCTGAAGCGCGGATCGAAGAACAGCTGCCGGCCAAACTCGGCCGCCACAGGGTCGTCAGCCACGCTGTTGGTCGCATCGGGCGGCAGTTCGGGCAGGCTTGCGAGCGTGAGCGTCCGCAGCGTCGCAATCTCGGCGTCGGTCCAGTCTGCCGGCTGGACCGGCCGGGACTGCCACCAGAGAATGATCGTTGCCGCCAACAGGATCGCGGCGCCGATTCTAAGGACCCACGACATCATAGTTGCAACGGAATGATCACAACCGACTCGCCGTCGCAGGTGGTGACGGTTACGACGACTTCCCAGTAACCGCCCATGTGAAAGCGCATGCCGTCCAGCTGGTAGTCGCCATCGCCCAGTTCCGCGGTAACACGCGGCCGCGTCGGCAAACCGTGATTGTGTGCCGGCATGCCACCGCTGACGTCGATTTCGGCCCCGGTCACCGGCTCACCGGCAGCGGTCTCCACGTGCAGTACCCAGCTGTGCATCGTGTTGATCTGGATGTCGCCTTGCGGTGTCGTGTAGGTAACGAGCAGGTCGTCGGCGAATGCCGCCGGCGCGGACAACAGCGACACTACGCATGTCACCAGTATGACCGCCGTGCCGGAGGACACGTTCGGTTTGCGCCGGAGCCGGCCGCTCATGACCAGGTACTGCACCTGGACCAGCAGCAGCAGTCCGACGAACAATGGCCAGTAACCCCAGCCGGTGAAGCCCACTTCGAACGGGAATACCGCGGCGTACACAGTGCCGTTGTCCGGGTTACGCGCCGAGACGATGCCGATGAAGTCGCCCTCCTCGGCAAACTCGTACACCACGGTGTAGACATCCGGTTCGAGTTCCGGTGGCCGGTAGAAAACCGTGGCCGCGTCGAGATCCCCAATCGTTTCGACGTCCTCCATGCGCGCAAAGCGGCCCTTGCCGGTGACGTCACGGATGATGCGAAAATCGATTGGCATCGATGACAGCGAATCATGCAGGTATTCCATGACGAATACGCTCTCGCTTGCGGCCGGCAAATCCTCGCAGAATTGTTCGTGACCCGAGATACGCGGCTGGTAGATCTTGAAGTGCGCCCGCAGGTAGTTGACCTTGATGACGCACACGTCATCCTCTTCGACGACGCCACCGTGTGCCTGCGCGACTTCGAGTCCCGAGAGCGTCAGGAAACACAGTGCAATCCACAGCCCGATCATGCGAGCATGCGATCCATGAACCTTCTTCTCAGCACGGTTGCCCTGCTCCTTGGCCCGCTGGTTTACGCGCTGGGCGAACGCAATCCGTTGGCAAAACGCCTGTTCGACGGCATCGTCGTCCTCGCCATCGCCTGGATCATCGGCGTACACATCATCCCGAATGCAGTGACCGCCGGGGGCTTGCCGGCTCTCGTGTTCCTGGCCCTTGGCATCCTGTTTCCGATTGTGCTGCGCAAGCTGTTTCATAATGCAACCAGGGCTACTCACTTCGCCGTCATGTTCATCGCGGGACTCGGTCTCTGCATCCACGCGCTGATCGACGGCATTGCACTCCTGCCGGCGAGCGGCAACGGACTCGCCCACGCCATCATTCTACACAGGCTGCCGGTCGGCATGGCCATCTGGTGGACATTCAGGCCCGCACTCGGAAATACCGCCGCCGTTTTTGCGTTCGCCATCATCATCGTCGCGACGGCAGCAGCCTATTACCTCGGCGCCCCGGTCGTCGAAATGGCAGCCAGCCGACGCCTGGCGTTTTTCCAGGCTTTCGTATCGGGCACGCTGATCGACCTGGTTGTGCTCGGCCTGCTGGCGAAACTGCGGCTGCTATTTCGCTGAGCGCCCGTTATGCAGGAAATGCCCGCGGTAGAAAATCAGCGGGTCGGTTTCGCGATCCTCGAAACGCAACACGCGGCCGACGATGATCTTGTGATCGCCACCGTCGTAGCGATACTCGGTCCGGCATTCGAAGCAGGCCGCGAATTCGGACAATAACGGCAGGCCGCGCACGCCTTCGTGGCATTCCAGACCTTCGAACTTGTTGATGCTCTTGCGGGCGAAACGGCTGGCAAGGTCCTGCTGGCCCTCGGTCAGCACCAGCACCGCAAAATAGTCGGCGTTCATGAACGCGTCGTAACTGTAGGCATCCTCGGCAATGCTCCACAGCACCAGCGGTGGGTCCAGCGATACCGAATTGAAGCTGCTGATTGTCATGCCGACGCGAGCGCCATGCGCGTCCGTCGTCGTCACGACGGCGACGCCGGTTGCAAAAGAACTCAGGGCGCGGCGAAACCCGGCGCCGTCGACCGGAAATTCATCTTGC
>Ga0210081_1000003_pt1 | contig 61998 bp, 64 predicted proteins | sample White_ThreeSqA_D_FD_185589 | JGI IMG/M metagenome (GOLD analysis project Ga0210081, IMG submission 185589) | Wetland microbial communities from the San Francisco Bay, California, USA, that impact long-term carbon sequestration -... | ecosystem: Environmental > Aquatic > Marine > Wetlands ...
ATCGTGTTGACCGGGGACTGGCGCATCATGTCGGCAATCCAGGCCGCGAACGGGCTCATCATCTTCGGCTGGACCACGGCGTTAATCTTCTATTACATCCAGGCAATCTTCGAAAAACACCAGACCGTGAAGAAATAGCCCGGTGTACGAAACCCTCGCGCTGCTGGCCGTGTTCGTGCTGCTGTACAGCGCGATCGCCGGTGCGGTAGAACGCATCTGGATCAGCGGCCCGATCATTTTTACGTTATTTGGCGTCCTGATCGGTCCGGTCGGACTCGACCTCTTGTCCCTGGAAGCGGACCGGGAAATGATCAAGGCGCTGGCCGAGGTGACACTCGCCATGGTGCTGTTCACGGATGCGGCCGGCGCTGATATTCGCGTCCTGAAAAAGACCTCCGGGTTGCCGTTGCGCCTGTTGCTGATCGGTTTGCCGCTGACGATTCTGCTGGGCTTTGGTGCCGGCACCCTGTTATTCGACGACCTGTCGATATTTGCAATCGCGGTACTGGCGACGATGCTCGCACCGACTGATGCGGCACTGGGCAAGGCAGTCGTCACCAACAAGATTGTGCCGGACGAAGTCCGGCAGGGTCTCAATGTCGAGAGCGGCCTGAACGACGGCATCTGCGTGCCCATTCTGTTCGTATTCCTGGCGCTCGCTCTCGACCAGGCCGGCGACCAGGGCCCAAGGGCACTGGCTCTGGAACTCGTCGTCGAGGAGATCGGCATCGGCCTCGCCGTCGGGCTATCGCTGACTTATGTCGCTGTCCGTTTGCTGAAAATGGCGCGGCGCAGGGACTGGCTGACGCCGACCTGGATTCAGATTCCGGTAATTGCCCTGGCCCTGAGCTGCTTTGCCGTGGCGCAACTGCTGGGTGGCAGCGGCTTCATCGCGGCCTTCAGCGGCGGCCTGCTGGTGGCCGTGATGGATGCGCACGTACCGCGACATGTGAAGGATGAGTTCCTGCTTGCCTCGGAAGGCACCGGCGATACGCTGGCGTTGATTACCTGGGTTATCTTCGGCTCGGCCGTCGTGGGCCAGGCCATCACCAGTTTCAGTTGGACGATCGTGCTCTATAGCGTGATGAGCCTCACGGTCATTCGCATGTTGCCGGTATTCATCGCGCTCACCGGCAGCGGCATCGACAGCCAGGGCAAGCTGTTTATCGGCTGGTTTGGCCCACGGGGCCTCGCCAGCATCGTGTTTGCGGTCATCGTGATCGAGAGCGAACTCCCGGGTAGCGGACCGCTGACAATGACCGTCGTTTGCACGATCGTCCTCAGCATCCTTGCGCACGGCATCACGGCCAACCCGTGGGCCAACGCTTACGGCCGGCGCAGAAGCGAATCCTGAGTCCAGCCCGCTAATTCATGGCATCGACCGCGGCCGCCAGCACGCCGGCCAGTTGCGGCGATGGCTCGCCCGTCAACGCCATGTCGTTGTCTTTCTGGAAGCTGATGATCGCCGCGACCGTCTCCCGGCTCAGCACACAGTCGACCTTGCCGGGGTCGTAGCCCAGCGTCAGCAGGTCGCGCTGGATCCGCGCCAGGAGATCGTCATCGCAGGTCGCCATCACCGATGGGGCATCGTCGAAACGAAAATCGACGTTCACCCTGATTCGTTTGGTGATGATCTGCGTCTCGAATGTGCCGGTGTTGACGAGATTGCGCATTTGCTCGAGTTGCCCGCCCATCATGCTTTCCATCATCTGTCGCTGACTGGCCGGCATGGCCGCAAGCTGCTCCTCGAAGTCGGCCAGTTGCGCCTGGGCTTCCGCGAGCTCTGCCCGCTGTGCATCGTCCAGCATGCCACCCATCCTCAAGGTTTCGAGATACGGCTCATAAAGGTTGCTGCCCGGCACGTCGCGGAAGTCGCTCAATTCGCGTTCCAGGTAGAACTCCCTTACCTGCACGTCACCTCCGCGCGCGAGCCGCAGGCTGCCATCTCCGTAGCCGTGGACGTCCACGTTGGTCGCGATGACGTGCATTGGCGGCTCAAGGCTATCGAGGTTGCCGAGCGCCGGGCCCTCCATGACACCTTCCAACCGAATCTTGACGTCATCGTAGTGCTCCGCATCGATCCAGCGCTCCATCCTGTTGATCGTGACGGTCTGGCCGTCCTCGGTTGTTTGCACCAGGTTCACGTCATCCATCGCGAGGTGGTAAGCCGGCTTGCCATTGATCGTGTCGAGGCCCTCGTAGTCGATCTGTTCGAGGGCGGCCTGAGCTGCCGCGGCGGCGGCGCGCGCCTCGTCGGTCGCGTCAGCGTTCTGCGCCCCGTAAACATCGGCAGCAGCTCTCAGGAAGCAGGCATTCTCGGTCATCATGACGGCCGGGTTGGTGTAATAGTTATACGCTTCCGTGGCACTGGCCGAACCGTCCCGGGTTCGCTCGCCCATGATGCCGATCATCTTGCAGGTATGATCAAGGTTGTCACTACCACTGGAGAAGATGCCACTGTCGACAAACGGAAACGGCGAATTCGCCCGGAGTTCCTCTTCCAGCGCCGCACCGACCAGTAATGAAGAACCCGCGTAGGCACGCAAACCTGCGGCGAGCTGGTCCGCAGTCAGCCCGGTATTGGCCTTGGCTTGCCGTCGTGCAACCTCGTCGTCCGGAATACGTCGCAAGTAAGGATATGAGTCAGGCGGCTGAATGACCTCGAAATACTCCTTCCACTCGAGGAAGCCGTCGATCCCGTCAAATCCGCGAGTGATCTCAAGGGTTGTTACGCCGTCCAATTCAAACCTTCGTGCTGCGGACGCACCATCGGCGATATGCGCGATGCGATCCAAGTCGGTGATCGTGCCGTCGTCCGGCGCAACGGCCGCCTGTGCGCCGACTGTTCCAAGACCCACTATTGCCAGAATCGTCAACCGTTTCATCGAATCCCCCGTCGGTACTTGTCGCACCGTGTTAGTGTTTTGTAGGCTAAAGTGTGCCTGAAAATCTCGCGGGGGCAAGACATGCTAACAATAAATCTAGATAGTATCCGCAATACATTATTTTTTATAAGTTTAATCGCATTCGCTGGTGCGCAAGCGGACGAGCTGACCCTGATCGTCGAGACCGATCTGGCTGCACTTGGCTATGACGTCGGTCCGGTCGACGGCGAGGAATCACTGGACACCATGATCGCCATCTCCAAGTTCCAGGCGGAAAATGACCTCGAAGTGACTGGCGAAGTAACACCGCAGCTCGCCGGCATCCTGGCCGCGAAGAAGTCCGGCGGGCCTGACAACGCCGCGCCATCTGCCGGCGAAGTGGAACCGGTGCCGGTACAGGACCCCGCCGCATTACAGGCAGCGCAACAGGCCTGCCTCCAGGAAAAAATGGCGGCCGCCCAGGAAGCCAACAAGAAAAAGCGCGGCTTTGGTCGCCTGATGAACGCCGTGGTCCGAACCACAACCGGGCAAGGCAACTATGCGGTCGCAGAAACCGCCAACGATATCTATAACGCCAACGCAACGGCCGAGGATCTCGCGGCTGCCGCGAAAGACCTGGGACTAACCGAGGATGACGTCGCCGCCTGTGAAAATCCGGGCTAGCACTTAATTCTCATCCAGAAGTTCGATGACCGTTCCTTCGAGACTGGTCAGGCCGGCTGCCTTGCCGGTCTCGAGAGCCAGTTCTTCGTCGACGCCGTCGTCGACCAGCATCAGGGTCAACAGGGCGCCAACGCGATTGCCGCTCCCGCAATGCACCAGCACGGGTCCGTCGTAGCTATCCAGCAACAGACCGAGCTTGCGACCGTTGTCGAAGTTGATGTCGCCGCCGCCGATGGGCATCGCGACGTAGTCCATGCCGAGGGACTCGACCACAGCCGGCTCATCGAAGCCACGATCCTCACTCGCCGTCCTCATATCGATCACCGCCACGTAGCCCTGCTCGGCAAACACGGCCAATGCTTCCGGATCGGGTTGTCCCGCGGTGCTGATCCCACCCACCGGCTGCACCTGCCCCGTCGCAACAACGTCTGCCAGGTTCACCTTGAGTGTCGGATCACTTTCGACGCCCGAGTCGCCAGCACAGGCCGACGCAGCGAAGAACAATAAAACAAGAACCAGTTTGCCCATTGTGTTCATGGAAAATGCGCTCCAGCGGGTTTCTCGATGCGACAAGCATAACGTCTCGCGCCAACTCCCGCACGGCCAAGAGGTTCGCGCCACGATCCTCTGATGGTACTGCCGGAAGTGTGCATGGACGAGGTGCACGGTACACTGCGCCGATGCGGATAATCGATGTGCAGCCCGGCGACCTGGAGTCCGTTCACATGCTGAACGAGGCGGCGGTACCACACGTCAACAGTGTGGCCATTGCCGAGATGGAATGGTTCGCCATCAACGCCCCGTATTTTCGCGTCGCGAGAATCGACGACAGGATTGCCGGGTTCATGATTGGGCTGCGCCCCGGCCTCACTTACGGCAGTCCGAATTACGCCTGGTTTTGCTCCAGGTACGACGACTTTGGCTATATCGATCGGGTCGTGGTCGCGCCGCGGGCGCGGCGCCTGGGTGTCGCCAGGAGCCTGTATGATGATTTCGCGGACCGGTTGGCGCGCCAGGTTGTCGTGCTTACCTGCGAGGTCAACCTGCGCCCGGCCAACGAGGCCTCGATGCGTTACCACATTGACTACGGCTTCGTGCAGGTTGGAAGCCAGGAAACCGATGGCGGCGACAAAGAAGTCGCTTTGATGGAGAAACGATTGTGAGTGACACGGCCACGTCCCAGGCTCCGGACCGGGAATTTGACATCATTGTCTGGGGCGCAACCGGTTTCACCGGCCAGCTGGTCGCAGGCTACCTGGCCAGCCAGTACGGTTTCGGCGGCGACCTCAGGTGGGCGATTGCCGGCCGCAGCGCCGACAAATTGCGGTCCGTGCGTGATTCGTTGGGCGATGCCGCCGCCGGGCTGAACATGATCACTGCCGACAGCCATGATAGCGCCGCGCTGGATGCGCTGGCCGCGAGAACACGGGTGGTACTGACCACGGTCGGCCCGTATGCAATGTATGGATCGGAGCTGGTCGCGGCATGTGTCGAAGCTGGCACCCACTACTGCGACCTTGCCGGCGAGGTGCAGTGGATTCGCGAGATGATCGACAAGCACCATGACCGCGCGCAGCAGACCGGCGCACGCATCGTCAATTGTTGCGGATTCGACTCTGTGCCGATGGATATCGGCGTCTGGTTCCTGCAGGAAACAGCGAAACGCCAGTACGGCAGCTATTGTGAGTCGATAGAACTGTACGTCAAGGCGACCAGCGGCGGCGCCAGCGGCGGCACCATCGCCAGCCTGATGAACGCGATCAAGGCAAGCCGCAAAGACCGGTCGGTCGCGAATATCCTGGTGCACCCGTACTCGCTGAATCCGGCCGGAGAGCGCGAAGGCCCGGACCGCCGTGACCAGCAGAGCGTGCAATACAGCGACGACACGCATTCCTGGACCGCGCCTTTCGTCATGGCCACCGTCAATACCAAGGTCGTGCGGCGCAGCCACGCGCTGCTGGGTTTTCCGTACGGCCGCGAATTTCGCTACGGAGAAGCAGTGCTGACCGGTGATGGCGTAGCCGGCTGGCTCAAGGCCGCGTCGATTGTCGCCGGGCTCGGTGCCCTGATGACCGCCGCGTCGTTCAGTGCAACGCGCTCGCTCCTGGAAAAGTACGTGTTACCGAAACCGGGCGAAGGCCCGACCCCCGAGCAGCAAAAGAACGGTTTCTTCAACCTGATGCAGGTCGGCACCTTGCCGGATGGCACCCAGCTGCGTACGCGCATCACCGGCGACCGGGATCCGGGCTATGGATCGACCAGCAAGATGCTCAGCGAATGCGCGGTCTGTCTCGCCAGCGACGAATTGCAGGTCGGCGGCGGCGTGCTCACACCGGCGGCCGCTATGGCCGCGCCGCTGCTCGAACGCCTGCAGAACAATGCCGGATTGACGTTCGAGCTGCGGGACTAGTGCGTCGCGCTTGCCGAAAAATGTAACGCCGGATCATACAGCTCGCCGGCTTCGATCCTGACAGGCAGTCTGTTGCGCGGCGATGCGACCGGGCAGGTCGAGAAATCATTGAACGCACATGGCGGGCTGTAGGACTTGTTGAAATCCAGCACCGTGCGGCCATCTTCGCCCGGGGCCGCCGCATAAACAAAGCGACCGGCACCGTAGGTATCGTCGCGGTTGGTTGCGTCGCCGAAAACGAAAAACAGTCGGTCTTCGACCGTGTAGGCCTCGAGCTCGTAGCTTTGCCCGTCGATGTCGAACACCAGCACGCCCGGCGATTCCGGGTGATAGCCCAGACCTTCAATGACAGTGCCCACGTTGGCGATTCTCGGCTCGGGATACCGTTGCAGCGTTGCCTCGAGGCGCAGAGACGGGTCAATCGGGTAGTAACCGAGCGGCCCGAAGTTCCTGACGAAGGGGTGCTCGAAGTCCCGCAGTCGGATCGCGAAATTGCCATCCCGATCGACGCTGCCCCACGCCAGCGACCCGAGCGTGACGATCACCGGTTCCGGCTCGATGTCCGAAACCAGCGCTATCTCCTGGACCGGCTTGCCATCCTGAAGTACCTCGACACCGGGTTCGACAAACATGCGGATGCCCTCTTCAGACACGATGAACCTGCCTATGACGGGCGGCCCCTCCCCCGGGAATACGACGTCATTGCCCGCATCGGTACCGAAGCTGTAACTGCCGTCTTCCAGCCAGAACAGGCCCGTCTGGTTGAGATACCCGGTGGGCGCGAGCAGGTTCGCAAGGCGCGTGGCGCGCCAGTCCATGATCTCCTGCTCGTAGGCGGCCGCGTCCAGGGACGGCTCAGCCTGGCCGCAGGCCGCGAGAATGACACCCAGCACCGGTAGCAGCGCCAATTTCTTTGCTTTTGTCATTTGCCATCCATATCAATTGCCAGATCGTCTCTCTATAATCCGCGCCTCAATTCAGAGCGCCCCCCCCAATGTCCGATATCACAAAACTCCGCAACATCGCGATCATCGCGCATGTCGACCACGGCAAGACCACCCTCGTCGACCAGATGCTACAACAGTCCGGCACGCTCGGGCCACGGGCAGCCGTGCCCGATCGCGTCATGGATTCCAACGACCTGGAGCGCGAGCGGGGCATCACGATCCTGTCCAAGAACACGGCCGTCAAGTGGAATGACTACCGCATCAATATCGTCGATACGCCAGGCCACGCCGACTTCGGCGGCGAAGTCGAACGTGTGCTGTCGATGGTCGACAGCGTGTTGCTGCTTGTCGATGCCGTCGAAGGCCCGATGCCGCAGACGCGCTTCGTCACCCAGAAAGCGTTCGCGCAGGGGCTCGTCCCCGTCGTCGTCATCAACAAGATCGATCGCGACGGCGCCCGCCCCGACTGGGTGATCAACCAGACGTTCGACCTGTTCGACCGGCTGGGTGCGACCGACCAGCAACTCGATTTCCCGATTATCTACGCGTCCGCCCTCGAGGGTTATGCCAGCGAGAGCCCCGACGTGCAGAGCGGCGACATGACACCGCTGTTCGAGACGATCGTACGCCACGTGCCGCAACCTGAAGTCGATCCGGACGGTCCGCTGCAGTTGCAGGTTTCGAGCCTCGACTACGATACCTACGTCGGTCTTCTTGGCATCGGACGTGTGTCCCGGGGTACATTGCGCGCCAATGCCTCCGTCAGTGTCGTTGCCCCGGACGGTGGCGTGCGCCGCGGCCGGGTGCTGGAGTTGTATGGTTTCCAGGGCCTGCAACGGCTGCGCGTCGATCATGCAAGCGCCGGCGACATCGTTGTTTTCAGCGGCATCGAAACGCTCGGCATTTCGGACACGCTCTGTGCGCCGGGACACGAGGAAGCACTGCCGCCCCTCTCGGTAGACGAACCGACTGTCAGCATGACGTTCCAGGTCAACAAGTCACCGTTCGCCGGCCAGGATGGCAAGTACCTGACGAGCCGCCAGATCCGGGAGCGCCTCGACCAGGAGCTCAAGCACAATGTCGCTCTGCGCGTCAGGGCCACCGATGACCCGGACAAGTTCCGCGTTTCTGGCCGTGGCGAGTTGCACCTGTCGGTGCTCGTCGAGACGATGCGCCGCGAGGGATTCGAACTCGCTGTGTCGCGTCCCGAAGTCATCATGCACGATGTCGACGGCGAACAACACGAACCCTGGGAACAGCTGACCGTCGATTTTGATGAGGCGTTTCAGGGCAGCGTCATGACCCGCCTCGCGGAGCGCAAGGGCGAACTCGTCGACATGCTGCCGGACGGCCGTGGGCGGATTCGACTCGACTACAGGATCCCGACACGAGGCCTGATCGGTTTTCGTACCGAATACCTGACGGCAACGTCTGGAACGGGCCTCATTTACCACGTACTCGACAAGTATGCGCCGCGCGTTGCCGGCACGATCGCGCAGCGCAATAACGGCGCCCTGGTCTCAAATGTGCAGGGCAAGGCCCTCGCCTATGCCCTTTTCAATCTGCAGGATCGTGGACGGCTGTTCATCGAGCACGGTACGCCGGTCTACGAAGGAATGATTATCGGCATTCACAAACGCGGCAATGACCTCGTCGTCAACCCGACAAAGGCAAAACAGCTCACCAATATCCGGGCCGCCGGTTCGGACGAAAACCTCGTGCTGTCGCCGCGGATTCGGTACTCGCTCGAGCAAGCGCTGGAATTTCTCGACGACGACGAACTGCTGGAGGTAACCCCGACCAACCTGCGCCTGCGCAAGAAGATACTGTCCGAATCGGATCGCAAGAGGGACTCGCGCAGGAAAGCCTCTTGAGCGATGCGGCCGCACTGGCGTTTGCCGACCTGCAACCCGACGATATCCTGACAACGCTCGGCGACATGGGCTTTGCCTGCGACGGGCGTTTCATTGCCCTCAACAGCTACGAGAACCGCGTCTACCAGATCGGCATCGACGATGCGGCACCGATCGTCGCAAAATTCTACCGTCCGGGTCGTTGGACAAATGACGCGATTCTCGAAGAACACGAGTTTGCGATTGATCTCGCGGCGCAGGAAATCCCGGTCATCCCGCCGCTTGAAGTCGACGGACAGACGTTGCACCACGAAGGACCCCACCGGGTGGCCGTCTACGAATGTCATGGCGGACGTTCGCCGGACCTCGATAACTACGCGCTGCAAACCCAGCTTGGCCGACTCGTCGCCCGTATTCACCTGGAGGGCGAAATCCGCCGCTTTCGTCACCGGCCGGGCATCGATATCAACACCTACGGGGTCGAGTCTCGCGATTTTCTCATAGACCACGACTTCATCCCGGACGACAACCTGGATGCCTATTGCAGTGTCGCGGAACTGGTACTCGATGGCGTCGAAGCCTGCTACGAGCGCGCCGGCGCCGTAAGCGAAATTCGCCTGCACGGTGACTTCCACCCGGGCAACGTGTTGGTCAACCGCGACCAGTTGCATATCGTCGATCTCGATGACACCCGCCATGGGCCGGCGGTACAGGACTTGTGGATGTTTCTATCAGGTGACCGGGACGAACAGACGCCACAACTCTCGGCGCTGCTGGAGGGCTACCAGTCATTCCGGCGATTCGACCCGCGCGAACTGCACCTGGTAGAAGCCCTGCGCAGCTTGCGCATCATGCATTACGCCGCCTGGCTGGCACGTCGCTGGGAGGATCCCGCCTTCAAGGTTGCGTTCCCGTGGTTCGACAGTCGTCGCTACTGGGACGACCACGTGCTGTCGCTACGCGAGCAGGTCGCGCTGATGCAGGAAGCACCGCTTGAATGGCAGGATTTCTGACGGACGCCTCAGCGCGACGGTAGCGCCCGTTTTCGTGGCGCGATTTCAAACCGGTCAATCCAGCGCGAGAACGTTTCGCGGCTGAGTTGCTGCAGTGGCCCGATCGACCTGCCGGTCTCGGCCCGGATTACGGCGGGATCAATATTGCCGCTCTCCTCCTCGAGTGTTGCCACGTGTTCCGGAACCCGCAACCAGCGTTCGATCAGCGAGCCATCGACCTCAAGGTGGAATTGCAGGCCGTATGCGTGTTCTCCGTAGCGAAAAGCCTGCACCGGGCTGGCCGTGGAGCTCGCCAGTAGTTGCGCGTCGGGCGGCAATTCGATGCCGTCCTCGTGCCACTGGAAAACTCGCTGCCGGTCTGCGAACGCCGACAGGATTGGGTCGGAACGTCCTGCGTCGGTGACGTCGACGTCGTACCAGCCAATCTCGCGCACCGCGTTACGGCGCACCGACCCACCGAGCGCCTTCGCCAGCAACTGGGCGCCGAGGCAAATGCCGAGGACCGACATGTTCCGGTCGACGGCCTCGCGGATGATCTCGACTTCGGTCTTGAGGTTTGGATAACTGTCGATCTGGTCGGAGTTCATCGGCCCACCAAGCACCACCAGGGCTTCGTACCTGTCCAGCGTCGGCCGCGCCGACGGCACACGGCCGAAATTGACATAGCGGAGCCGGAACCCGGACTCTTTGAGTAACGGATCGAGCGTGCCAAGGGGTTCGTACGGCACGTGCTGGAACACGAGTATCTTTGGTCTTGCCATGTCGGGTGGGCCTGATCGCCGGCTATCCTTTGCTTTCAGGCGCTTTATATTGTCGCCAAGCCTGGCAAAAAGCCATAAATTCGATTGCACTGTCCAAACGGTGGCACTAAAGTGGAAGGCGCATGGAATCAGGGAAAAAGCCGGGAACTCTGCCCGTCGATTTCGCTCTGATAAAGCAATGTACGTAACCAGTACCGCGCGGATTTCAGCCACTTGATCGCAAACCAACGCTTCACGCTGCTCGTCAGCCTGCTTGCCCTACTGGCAGCCGGCTGCAGTTCCACCGTGACGATGGAAATGCCGACGATTCCCGAGCCGCACATGGCCAAGATCCCGGTCGATGTTGCAGTCCGCATACCGGCGCAGTTCCAGGATTTCACACACGAGGAAAACGTTCTTGGCAAGGAAGCCTGGACGATCAAGCTTGGCAGCGCCAATGCCATTTTTTTTACACAATTATTCGGCTACATGTTCGACAATGTTGTGGTGCTCGGCCCGGATGATGACGCCCGAAATTACCAGTTCGACGCGCTGATCGAACCCAGTATCGAAGGTTTCGAGTTCTCGGTTCCCAGCCAAAGCAAGACCGAAACCTTTGCCGTCTGGATTCGTTACCGCATGCAGATTTACGACAGTATCGGCAACAATGCGGCCAACTGGACCGTCAGCGCCTATGGGAAAAGCCAGAAAGAAGGACTGGGCGGATCCGACTCGCTGCGCCGCGCTGCAATCCTCGCAATGCGCGATGCGGCGGCATTGATTATCATGCAACTTGACAAGGTCACCAAGATCAGCGCGCTTGCGGACGGCCCGCTGGCGACGCCCGAGGAGACCATGGCTGCCGGCGACGCGCCGGACCTCGACGATGCCGACCTCGATGAACCGATCGATTACGGTATCTTCGCGATAGGAGGAATCGCTGATGAGACCAACTAGACATCGCATGGCGGTGCAGCGGGCTGCCATTACCGGCTTGCTCGCCTTGTCGCTGGGTGGCTGCATTACATCGCGTGTCGAGGACGCGCGCGTGAACAAGACCGGCCTCAAGGAGGGCGACACGGTCGTGGTCATGGCGAAGAGCTACCACCAGGGTAACGAGACTGAATCCGACTACATCAGCTGCATCGAAAATGCCCTGGCGCGTGGTGGCAGCGGCCTGAATGTCATTCCCCGTCAGCAATTCGTCGATGCGCTTTTTCCGTGGTTCGAACCCCGCACGGCGCCGGCTGAAACCAAAGGCCTGACCGGCCTGATGAAGCGTCCTGGCGTAGCGGAAACTGTAGAAGACCTGGGCGTGCGCTACATCATCTGGCTCGATGGCGACACCGAGCGCGTCGCCCAGGGCGGTAGCCTTTCCTGCGCGGTCGGGCCTGGCGGCGGTGGCTGCTTCGGCTTTGCCTGGTGGCAAAACGATGCCGGTTACGAAGCGACCGTCTGGGACCTGGTGGGTTATGAGTCGGCCGGAACCGTTTCGGCCGATGTCAGTGGCACTTCGTTCATGCCGGCAATCGTGTTGCCCATCCCGCTCATTGCGAGGACACAGACGAAAGCCTGCAAGGGCCTTGCGCAGCAGTTACGGGCGTTTATCACGCAGTAGCCGCTAAACGGCCTAGTGCAGGCGCCCGCCGCGAATGAACGCCGCGGCATAGAACGGCGATCCCAGCGATTCGACAGAAACACTGCGCCCGGATGAGGGCGCGTGCACGAACCGGCCGTTGCCGACATACAAGCCCACATGCGACATCTTGCCTTCAATCCTGAAAAACAGGATATCGCCCGCCTGCAGGTCGTCACGACGAACATCGCTGGTCACGGACCAGAGCTGACTGGTCGTCCTCGGCAAGGCCCTGCCCACCCGGGAGTAGGAGTACTGGACCAGTCCACTGCAATCGAAGCCGCGCGGGGAGTTGCCGCCGTATCGATAGGGCACGCCTACCTGGTCCAGCGCAACCGTCGCCGCCCGTGTGCCGACGCCCGGGGGTGGCGTCGCCATCCGCTTCGACGCACTCTTGTGCTGGTCTGCCGGGGCATGCGACGCGCAGCCGCCCAGAAGCCCCAACACCGTGATTGTTAAGGCAAAAAGGCGAATTATTCTGGCGGGCTGCGCTATCATCGGCATCACTTTGTCCGGTACTGCCCCAAGCTTAAGCCAGGAACGCAAGATTTCTGTATGAACTGCCTCTCAGCATTGAAGATTGCCCCGAATCGATTGCGCGCTCCGGTTGTTCGCCGCTGGGCCCTGTTGCTTGCGATTGCTGCGCTTGGCGCCTGCGGCGTGCCGACCTCCGAATCAGCCGACCGGCCGGCGAACAGGGAGTACAGGGTCTACTACGAGCTGCGCCCGGAGCCAGCCACGATGTCGGTGTTCGTGACGATGCGAGTCGAGCAGCCGAACCGGCAACTGCGGGAACTGCAGTTTTCGACACGATCGGGTGCCATTACTGCCATCGCGGGCGATGGAAAAGTGGCCGTAGATGCAGAATCAGTCAGCTGGGAACCGCCCGCCTCCGGAGGCACTTTGCAGTGGCGCGCTGCCGTTGCAAGCCCGCGTGGCGAAGGTGCCTACGACGCGTGGCTCGATCAGGCGTGGGGCCTGTTCCGCGCCGAGGACGTCATTCCGCGGGCGCATACCCGAACGCTCAAGGGGGCCACCAGCAGAACCACGATGCGCATACTGATGCCGCCTGGTTGGTCCGTCGTAACCGAGTACTCTTCGGTCAGGGACCCGATCCTGATCGACCGCAGCGGGCGGCGCTTCGACCAGCCTGCCGGCTGGATGGTCATGGGTGATCTCGGCGTGCGTCGGGAAAAGATCGCAGGCACCAGGGTCGTCATCGCGGGCCCGGCGGACCAGGACATCCGCCGCATGGATATGATGGCGCTGCTCAACTGGACCTTGCCCGAGCTTTCGGCTTTATTACCGGATTCCCTGCCCCGCCTGACGATCGTCAGCGCCGGCGATCCGATGTGGCGCGGCGGCCTGTCGGCGCCGGCATCCCTGTATATCCATGCCGATCGGCCGCTGATCAGTGAGAACGCAACCAGCACGTTGCTCCACGAGGTCATGCACGTTGCTGCCGGATTCCGCTCGGCGCCGGGATATGACTGGATAACCGAGGGATTCGCCGAGTACTACAGTGTCGAGTTGTTGTACCGCGGTGGCTCGATCACGGCCGAGCGCTACGGCATCGCGCTGACCGGCATTGCTGCCTGGGCAAAAAAGGCGAAGTCGCTCTGCGGCGCGGTATCCAGCGGAGCACGCACGGCACTGGCCGTGACGCTGATGCACTCGTTGAATCGTGAAATCATCGAGGCGACGGACAGTGACGCCAACCTTGACGACCTGCTTCGCATGCTCGTTGCCGCGGATGAGCCACTCGATCTCGAATCGCTTGCCGCCGCAACCTCGACATTGACCGGCGCTCCGTCCGTACTGCTTCACAGCGATAAGCTCCCCGGTTGCCGTAAGATTGCGCCAGACACGGACACCAACTGAGAGATACCTTGGACGCACGGCACGACCTCGAGTTGATTTTGCGATCGCGCACACCGATCGTCGTCATCGAATCACAGGACGAAGCGCGTGTACTCGAACTGCTGCAGTCGATCTCGATTGGCCGCGCCAGCGACGTCTACCTGCCCCTGTTTCGCTGGACGATTACCGATGGCCTGCAACGGCTCGATATTTCGCTCGAACCCCAGACTCTTAACTCCGCGCCCGCGGACGTACTGAAGCATATTCGTGCCGTGAGCAAACCCGGCATCTACGTCCTGCTCGACTTCCACCCGTTTCTCGAGGAGCCGGTGCACGTCCGGTTGCTGAAGGACATCTGCATACAATATGCAAAGGTGCAGCGACAGATCGTGCTGATCAGTCACTCGGTCAAGGTGCCGACGGAGCTGGAAGGCTTTTGCGCGAGATTCGACATGACGATGCCTTCGGAAGACGAACGCGCCGCGATCGTCAAACGCGTCGCCCGACAATACGCTGATGACCACGATGGCAACCGGGTACGCGTCGATCCGAAGGCGCACAAGTTGCTGATCCGGAATCTCGCCGGCCTCACGCACAGCGATACCGAGAGACTTGCCAAGAATGCGATTTACGTGGACGGCGCGATCACGCACAGCGATCTGCCGGAAATCATGCAGGCGAAGTACGAGTTGCTGAATCGTGGCGGCTCGCTGCAATTCGAATACGACACGGCGCGGTTTGCTGACGTCGGGGGTATGACCCGGCTGAAAGCCTGGTTGTCGCAACGCCGCCCGGTGTTTCGCGGTGACGAGAGTGCTGCTCACCTCGATGTGCCGAAGGGCATCCTGTTGCTCGGTGTCCAGGGATGCGGCAAGAGCCTTGCCGCGAAGGCGACCGCGGGCATTTTCGGCGTACCGCTCTTGCGCCTCGATTTCGCCGCGATCTATGACAAGTACCATGGCGAAACGGAGCGGAAACTCCGCGAGTCCCTGAAAACGGCCGATGTCATGGCGCCCTGTGTTCTGTGGATCGACGAAATCGAAAAAGGCATTGCCGGCCGCGGCGGCGAGACAGGAACGACGCAACGCGTGCTCGGCAGCCTCCTGACGTGGATGGCGGAACGCAAGAGCCAGGTATTCGTCGTTGCGACCGCCAATGATATCAGTGCGCTTCCGCCGGAGCTCGTGCGCAAGGGCCGGTTCGACGAGATTTTCTTTGTCGACTTGCCGAAGGCGGACGTGCGCACACAAATACTCGGTATTCATCTTGCCAACCGGGGACAAGCCGTCGAGCAATTCGACCTCAACGAGCTTGCAAGAGCCATGAGGGGATTTTCAGGCGCCGAAATTGAGCAGGCCATCGTATCTGCCCTGTACGCCGCGCACGCAAAAAACGAACCCCTCGGAATGGCGCACGTACTTGACGAAATCGAGCGCACACGCCCGCTGGCGGTCGTCATGCAGGAGAAAATAGCCCTGCTGCGGGAATGGGCGGCCGGACGCACGGTCCCCTGCGACTAGCGGGACTTTACTTAAGACGAATCCGACTTCCCGGCCGCATTGAGAGCGTCTCCGGGCGTGCTAGTATTCGCTCATGGCCACCGATAATAAGACTATAAACGGATCGGTCGACATCGACGACGACCCGACCAGCGAACTGGAAGCCGTAACCTTCCGGCCTGACGAACCGTTCGGCGAAAAGCTCGAACGAGAATCCGATGCAGATACGTTCGACTTTGCCGACATGGCGGAGCGTGCAGTCGACGGCGGCGAAACCGTATCCCGGCTGCGCTCCGATTTGCAGTCCAGGGCCAAGACGATTCAGCGCCTGCAGTTTGACATCGAGCAATTGCGGTCCAAGTGGCTGGGACTCGAAGCGGAAATCAAGGCCCGCGAAACCGTTACCGAGAAACTCAACGGGGAAATCAAAGCATACCGCGCAGATCTTCAGCGCAAGGATGAGTTGATAAAGAAACGCAGTGCCTCGATCAAGGCGCTGAAGGCAGAAATACGGCAACGCGACGAGTTGCAACGCGATGCAATCACAGCGTTGCAGGAAGAACTGGCGGCCGCGCGGCTGGAACCACCCGCGCCGCAGGAACCGTTGCCGATCTCGAGCGAAAACCCCGCCGAAAACGAATTGCTGATGCGGCTAAACCGCAGCCAGGAATACGCCGATACGTTGCGCCGAAAGCTCCAGGACCTGATGGCAGAGCATGACGCGACCCGCGGCGAACGGGATACCCTGGCTCGTGACCTCGAAAACTCCCAGGGCCGCGAGAAGCAACGCGCCGAGGCGCTTGCGGCCGCTAACGAACAGATTGCAAGACTGACCGTTGAGGCTCAGTCGACCGAGGCGAGACACGAGGATGAAATGCGGTTGCTGCGCTTTGAACTCGGCGAGGCGCAGGACACCGTCGTGCAGACCGAGACACTGAACGGACAACTGGCCTCTGACCTGATCGACACACGCAATTTCAAGGCAGAGCTGGAGCGTATGCTGAACCAGAGCGAGGAGCAGGCGCAGGATCGTATCCAGAAACTCGAGCATCAGCTGAAAACGGCGCGCACTACGATCCAGGACATGGAACAAAAACTCGATGCAAAGAGCGAGGCAATCAACGTGCTCCTCGCCGAACTGACGAAGCGGCAGGAACAGCTGGACTCGATAGGCGAGATTGGCGACGTCATCCAGGACATCGATGTTCGCATCTCGGAACAATTCGACGACGCGACCCCAGGCGCGCCACAGACAGCCGGGGGTGTGGAACGCGACCGCGTCACCCGTGTTCTGGTCGGCAAGATTGACCAGCAACTGGTGCGCTTCCCGTTATTCAAGGATCGGTTGACGATCGGCCGTACCGGCAACAACGACATTCAACTTAATGCGGCATATATCAGCCGTCGCCATGCCGTCGTGTTGACAGAAGGTGACACGACGCGTGTCATTGACTGGGGCAGCAAGAACGGTGTGTTCGTCAATGGCAAGCGCATCACCGAGCATTTCCTTGCCAGTGGCGATATTGTCGCCATCGGCAACGCCAAGTTCCGTTACGAGGAACGACCGAAGCGTCCGACGTGATGTGCGCGCGGCATCCTTGCCGCGAAATGTGAGCATAGTCACGGTCTTTTCTGTCCAGTTGGACTAATGTCTCTACGACCACCAGGATGTGAGTAGCGACATGTTGACCAGCACTGCAGGGAAGCAAGGAAACCTCTCCGACACGCAGGCACTGACGCGTGGGACAGGCAGCCTCGTGACACGCAAGATCTGGCTGCCGAAAGCACTCTACGACGTCTTGCCGATTTTCTACCTCGTCGCCGGCATTACCGCATTCCTGGCCACCCTTTATATCAGTGAGTGGTTCTGGGTCCTGCCACACTACCTGCTCTTCTCCGCCGCCTGCCTGCACCTCGGCTTTGTGGTTCTCAACCGTCGCCGCAGGGCCGGCAAGCAACTCGAAGAGAACCCCTGACCACATGCTGTAGCGCCGTTCCGCGAGATACCTTGACCTGGGTCCGGGACTGGGCAACGATAGCGGGCCACTGCCTTGCCGTGAGCCCACAAGTGACCGAATCGACTACCAGAAACAGGCTGACAAGAGAGCTGGCGCTCTTCTTCGGGCTGCTGTTCGTCGGCCTGGTACTGATGCCGATTGCGATCTACCAGGTTGGCCAGAGCATTTTTGGTGACTACGGCGGCGCCGGCTACAGCGAGTTCTTCTCGACATTGAGTAACAAGATTCGGGCTGGTGACACCGTGGCCTGGTTCCTGATCCTGTCCCCTTACCTCGCCTGGCAAACCTTGCGTTTGTTGCATTTCGGCTGGCGCGCCATCGGCAGGATGACCCGGCAGTGAGGCACTTCGTGCTTCAATCTGCAAAAACGTGAACTTCATCACAGTTTCGGTTTCTACTATTAGGCAACCGGGTGCGGCTTATAGAATAGTTGCGCCTCATGGTGCATGCTGGCTTGCATGGTCAGTAAAGACCCACAATCACGCGCAGGCGTTATGACATAACGATGATGAAGAACCTGAAAAACTGGTGGAAAAAGCGCTTCTCCGGCGGCGCGGCGCCGGCGCCGAGCGCCTTGCGGAAAACCGGCGCCCACCGGGTTACACCTGTGCCCAGAAACAAGCGACCGACGCCGGAACTGAAACCGAAGATCGAAGCCGTACCCGCGAAGTTCGATACCCAAATCGAGAGCAACGGGCCCGGCAAGAACGTATTGATTCGCAACAAGTTCATTCGCGAAGATACCGGCACCCACGAGACGCTCAAGATTCTCGACGACTCGCTGATCGAGACTGGCGAGGAAACCGGACTGGATCCTTACAACACCGGTGGCTTCGATCGCTCAAAGAACTGGGACCGCCGATTCCGCAAGTAGGCTCCCCGTAATACCGCTTCTCATGGTAGTCTGCCCGGCGATATCCACTGCGGAAAGAAGACGGCCGTGACCTTGCGAATTGCGTTCGAACTCGACGACGAAGATCTGAAACACTTCCAGCTAATCATGGAAGAAGCCAGGAAAGCATCGGTGCGCCTCCCACCCGAGGATATCGTCGCCGCCGCCGAGGACTTGCTGCGGTCGGTCGGTGACACCGACGCACCGGGCTTCATCGTCGAACGCCTGGCCAAGCTCCGCCTGATGATCGACATGCTCTCCGATATCGAATGGCGCCTGCCGCACCAGGAGGCCGCCCGGGTACTGAACGCGCTCGCCTATTTCACCGAGCCCGAAGACCTGATTCCCGATCATATCCCGGGCCTCGGATTCCTCGACGATGCGATCATGATCGAGCTGGTCGTCAGGGAATTGAAGCCCGAAATCGAGGCCTACCAGGATTTTTGCGACTATCGCGAGCAGTACAAACTCGAGCACGGCGAACAATCGAGTGCCAGCCGCGCTGGCTGGCTTGAGGACCGCCGCGGCAGGCTGCAATCACGCATGCGGCGGCGACGCAAGCTCAGGCCGAGGCTGCTGCGCTGACAGACGCTGGTCAGGGCCAGTAGTACCAGCCCACCGCAAACAGGCCCAGCCACATCGCGGCCTGCGCCCAGTGACGCGCCGGGTGGTTTTTCGCAAGACTATAGAAACTTGCAGCGGCAATCCCGGTCATACCGAGAAACAGCACCCAGCTGCGAAGCAGGGGTTCGAACTCATGCTGCAGGCGCGGATACTCATCGCCCAGTACGAGCACGACGATGATGACGGCAGCGAGGCTGAAAGTAATGGCAAAACACGATCCGAGTATGATCAGCGTGACTACGGTCAACGGGCGCATTATGTATTTTCCACAACGGTATAATTAGTTTTTGAAGCTTTCCGGATTATGGCGAATGTGTACTTGATCGAAGTAGACAGGCGATCTAGCCTAGCTGAAAAGACTGTGTAGCTACACCCTCGGGCAGACATGGAGAAAACCTTGACGACACCAGACACCCGCCGCAGCCGGTTCTTCGCCAGCGCACTTTTCGTGCTGCTGGTTGCCCCGGTGTTTGCCAACGCCACGGCTACGCCCGATAACCATGCCCTGATGCCCGAACAACGGCACGAGGATATCGGCGAACTGGTCACTCAGTTCGTGCAAAAATCGCATTACCAGCACATTGCCGTCGATGATGACTTGTCGGCCCGGGTACTCGACCAGTATATCGAGTCGCTTGACGGTAACCGTATGTATCTGCTGGCCAGTGATGTCGAATATTTCCAGAAATACCGCTATGAAATGGACGATATCGTCCGGAGCGAGCCGCTGGACCCCGCGTTCGAGATTTTCGCCGTTTACCAGACGCGTGTGCGCGAGCGACTGAACTTTGCGCTGTCACAATTGCAGACGGAACCGGACTTCTCCGTCGAGGACGTGTACGTTTTTGACCGCTCGGAGGCACCGTGGGCAACGACGACCGCGGAACTCGACGAAATCTGGCGGCAGCGGGTCAAGAACGATGCGTTGAACCTGCGCCTCGAGGACGAGACGTGGGAGAAGACCCAGGAAGTCCTGACGTCGCGCTACAAGGGCTTCCTGAGGCGTCTCGACCAGGTGAACAGTGATGATGTCTTCGAGCGCTTCATGAATGCGTTCGCGCACACCCTCGACCCGCATTCGAGTTACCTGTCACCGCGTAATTCCGAGGAATACCGCATCCAGATGAGCCTGTCGTATTTCGGCATTGGCGCATCGCTGCAGACCGAAGACGACTTCGTCAAGATATCCGGCATTATTCCGGGCGGCCCTGCCGCCATCGACGGTAAATTGAAACCTGACGATCGCATTACAGGCGTCGCACAGGGTGCCGACGGGGAATTTGTCGATGTAATCGGCTGGCGCCTTGACGACGTGGTCGAGCTGATTCGAGGCCCGGCCGAGTCGGTCGTACGCCTGGAGATCATCCCCGCCAACGCCCTGCCCGGCAGCCCGAAGAAAGTAATCGACCTGACCCGTGGCCAGGTGAAGCTCGAGGAGCAGGCTGCCAAGAGTGAAGTCCTGAAGATCCAGCGGGATGGTCGCGAATGGTCAATCGGCGTCATCGACGTGCCGAGCTTTTACCGGGACTATCGCGCATTGAGCAACGGCGACAAGGACTACACCAGCACGACGAAAGACGTGAAACGCCTGATCGAAGAACTCGAGGAAGAAGGCATTGACGGTCTCGTTATCGACCTGCGTGGCAATGGCGGCGGTCACCTGACCGAAGCCACCGCCCTGTCGGGCCTGTTCATCAACAACGGCCCGGTCGTACAGCTGCGCAATGCCAACGGCCGCATCAGCCGACTCGACGACCCCGACCCGCGGTCGCACGTAGCTTATAACGGCCCGCTCGCCGTGCTGGTCGATCGTTACAGTGCCTCGGCTTCCGAGATTTTCGCAGCGGCTATCCAGGACTATGAGCGCGGTGTCATCGTCGGGCAGCAGACTTTCGGCAAGGGCACGGTCCAGAACCTCTACTCACTCGACCAGTACCTGCGTCCGGAAGGCGACAAGGGCTACGGTCAGCTGACCCTGACCATCGGCAAGTACTACCGCGTTACCGGTGAGAGTACCCAGCACCGCGGCGTTGACCCGGACATCGAATTGCCGTCCGGTATCGACACCACGATCGTTGGCGAAAGCGTACGGGACAGCGCGCTGCCGTGGGACACCGTCCAGACGACCCGCTTCCGGCCAGGCAAGCCTCTGGACGGAACCATCCAATCCCTGACGGTTACCTATGCCGAGCGCTCCAAGGACGACCCCAACTACCGCTACCAGATGGAAGCCATCGAAGATGCCCAGGAAATGCGGGACATGACGTCGGTCTCTTTGAACATGGAAGAGCGCCGCGCGGAAAGGGCGGCCGAACTCGAGCGCAGCCTTGCCCGCGAGAACGAGCGCCGTGTCGCTCTGGGCCTCGAGCCTATTGAAAGCCTTGACGACCTTGAAGACGGAGAATTTCCTGATATTCTCCTTGATCAGGCCGCCGGCATCGTCACCGATCTGGCAACGTTGCGGCAGATTCAGAGCGAACCGCCGCGGACGGCCCAGGTGCAACCCTGATTTGACCGGCTTGCGCTGACTATAAGCGGTGTTATACTCGACTATAACACCAGGCCCGCCGCGAGCAGCGGTCAGAGAACGGGGATTGCCATGGCAAGACAGTGCCCAGTACCACGATCGGGATTATTTGCAGCTGCTGCTGCCGGCGTTGCCCTTCTCGCGGCCTGGACGGCACCGGCGTTCGCCGCGACCAATTCAACGACGCTCTGTGAACAACTTGCGCTGGCAACGCTGGACGTGCCCGATATCGCGTTGAAATCCCGGGTCGTCAACCATGATGCCGAGCCAGCCGAACAGTCCGCCATCGCCAACGTAGAGGCCCTGTCGCCGCAGCACCTGCTGGCACCTGGCGTCGAAGCTGCGCTGCGACGTGTTTTCAGTGAAGAAATACCGCGTGACGAGGAAGCCATCGAGTCGGCCAGTGCGCCGCTTGCGGAAACCCAGCCGGAAGCCGATACGCTGAACCGGCCACTGCCGGAAACCGAGCCTGCACCCATGAACACGCGCGTACCGGGCGTATCCGACGATGACCTGGTGAACTTCAAACAGCAGATGTACCGCAAGGACATCTGAGTACAGGCCTAGCGGCTGAGTACCTTCGATACCCCGAAGTAGTTTTCCCCGAGCAGATTGACGTCTTTCTGCCGAATCACGCCGTTCGGATCGATGTCGAAAACAATCGCGACCGAGCCTGATACCGGTACCGCGTCGTCGTCGCTGCGAAACACAGCGCCCTCCGCGAGTTTCTTTGCCCTTTGTGCCAGGACTTCGGCGAAATCGCCCTGCTGCTCCACCTCGTCCCTGCGCCGCGCCAGTCGATCCAGCAACTCGTCTGAATCCTCTTTCGATCCATAACTGATCGCGCCGAGGCTCTTCTCCATGGCTTCCTTGGCAAGCTCCGCCAGGTCATCATCGGCATAGCAAAGATACAGCTGTTGAGCGAACGACAGGATCATGAAGTTGATCGAACGCTTGGCCGCAATATCGAGTCCCTGTTGTGGTGGTGGTTCGAGATCCTCGATTGACTTGAGATCGGCCAGCAACTGGCGCTCCCTCTCGTTACCCCCCTCGATCTGGGCGCAAAGGTCGTCAATCAGCGCCGCCTGGGTACGACCATTCAGCATCCGGGAGACGCCATTCATCGTGCTCAGTTTGTGGCGTTCCACCTGCAGGCGATCCTCGAGAAGCTGCGCCGCCACGCGATGCTCGTGAAGCGACTCTTTAACCCGGTCGGATTCCACTTTGCGTTCGGCATTCCAGCGATCGAGTATCTTGCCGTAGATGCGCTGCTCCCGCTGTTGCTTGAGCTCCTCGGCAAAGCGCGCGAGCCTCGACTGGCAGTGCAGGCCAAGTCGCCGCAATTGATAATAAGCCACAACGTTATGGACCCATTCCGGGTCGAGCAGCAGGCTCTCTATGTGGTTCAGTTTTTGCTGTACCCGGGCGATGGCACCTTCGTGTTGCTTGACCCTGTCCTGCAACCGGTATTTCTCGTCACGCAGCGCCGCGAACTCTTTTTTCAGTTCCGCACGATTCTTGAAGAGATCGACGAGCTTGTCGTTCTCCGGCTGCACTTCCGGCTCAGCTTTGAAAATTGTGGTCAGGCGGGCCATCCGGTACCCCTTAACATAATCCGGCACAGCCGGACTTATGTTCGACGGCACCAACGGCCTTATGATGGCGATTGGGGGGCTCGCAAACTCTGATTGAATCGACAGTTTTGGTAACTGCCCGAATGTTGCTTCAGCGTTCCAGAACCAGGTGACCCTGGTCATACAGGTAGTCGAGCCACTTGTTCAGGACGATGTTGCGGCGCCAGCGACGATCGAGTTCCCGGCGGTGCTCACGCACCAGCTTGCGCAAGGTCGGGTGCCGCTGACTGCGACCGATCGCCATTGCCTCGGCAAGCCTGCCGTCCAGATAGGCACGCACAGTCAGGTCCGGGTCCATTAACAAGCCCTCGTCCGTCACGAAATGATAGGTCAGCGAAAGCGTGATCGTGTAGCGGCTGCGTTCAAGAATCTCCACATGCAAATCGCAATCGCCGGCGACCCGCGAACGGTGGCAGCCATCAATTTGTACAAGTTCGGGAATCAGGTGCAACAGCCGCAGGAAGTTACTCTCATACAGTGCCATCAAGCCAACGAAAGATCTCGGCCTGACTTCGGTCTGCGGAACCAGTTCTGAATCGAGCAACATGCAGCCAATATAGCATGCACCCCGGTCGCAATATCAGGGTCGAACTCTGCGCTCAACCCCGGTACTATCCAGAATTCTGCTCGAAATTTCTTCGATAGAGAATTTCGTCGTGTCGACACTCGGAATGTTGTAACGGCGGAATATCTTGTCCGCTTCGCGCAACTCGAAACGCACCTGCTGCGGCGACGAATACTTGCCCATCGCCCGGCGCTCCTTCCTGATCTCGCAAAGGCGCTCGGGAGAGATCGTGAGACCGAATAACTTGCGCCGTTGTTTCAACAGGAACTCCGGCAGTTCGCCGTGCTCCAGCTCCTCCTCAGTGAGCGGGAAATTCGCCGCGTAGACGCCGTACTGCAGGGCAAGATAAAGACAGGTCGGCGTCTTTCCGGACCGGGATACGCCCAACAGGATGACATCGGCTGCTTCGTAGTTGCGACTCACACCGCCATCGTCGTTAGCCAATGCGAAGTTTGTTGCCTCGATACGCTGCATGTAGGTATTGATATCGCTCATGCCGTGCGCGCGGCCGGAGACATACGTCGGTTGCTCACCCAATTCATTCGACAGTGGCCCGATGAACTCGTCGAAAATATCCAGATGCAGGCCATCCGATTGCCTGACGATATCGCGCAAATCCGGGTGTACCAGCGTTGAAAAAACAACCGGACGGGGAGCACCGCCACGGCCCGCCGCATTGATCGTCTTGACCGCTTCCCTCGCCTTGTCTTCGCTATCTATAAATGGCAAAGTCACTTGCCGAAATTCCTGGCCGGCATATTGCGCTATGAGGCTGTGACCGAGCGCCTCGGCAGTGACGCCGGTCTGATCGGACAGAAAGAATACAGCGCGCTCAACCATCGGTAGGATTGTCCATGTCCTGCCCAGGAACACAAGGGAGTCTGTCTTGGAGCCTTATGTCATCAAGCTCGATGAGCTTGGCATGAAAGACATTGAGATCGTCGGGGGGAAGAACGCGTCGCTCGGTGAAATGATCAGCAACCTCAGCAAACTGGGCGTCACGGTCCCGGGAGGTTTTGCGACGACGGCCGCGGCCTACCGCGACTTTCTCAAGGCGGACGGCCTCGACAAGAAGATTGCCGGGCTCCTCGACGATCTCGACGTCGAAGACATCAAGGCACTGACGGACGCGGGTCGTACGATCCGCAACTGGATCCTGGAGACCCCGCTGCCCGATCGCCTGATGGACGCCGTCAGGGCCGCCTGGGACGAGATGAGCGGCGGCAGCGATATCGCCGTGGCCGTGCGCTCCTCGGCCACCGCCGAAGATCTTCCGGACGCCTCGTTCGCGGGCCAGCAGGAAACCTTCCTGAACGTCCGCGGGATCGACCATGTCGTCGCCGCCATGCACGAGGTTTTTGCGTCGCTTTTCAATGACCGTGCCATCGCCTACCGTGTGCACCACGGCTTCGCTCACGGCGACGTGGCGTTGTCGGCCGGGGTCCAGACCATGGTACGCAGTGACGTCGGTTCCTCGGGCGTCATGTTCACCCTGGACACCGAGACGGGCTTTCGCGACGCCGTCTTCATTACCGCGTCTTACGGCCTCGGCGAGACCGTCGTCCAGGGTGCCGTCAACCCGGACGAGTTTTACGTTTACAAGCCGGCGCTCGCAAGCGGCAAGCTTCCGATCCTGCGCAAGAACCTCGGCAGCAAAGCGATCAAGATGATCTATAGCGACGATGCCAGGCCGGGCAAAACCGTCGCGACAGTCGATGTCGACGAAAGCGACAGCCTCAGGTTCTCGATCAGCGACGAAGACATTATTGCGCTGGCAAAAATGGCGGTGACGATCGAGCAGCACTACGACCGCCCGATGGATATCGAATGGGGAAAGGACGGCAACGACGGCAAGCTTTATATCCTGCAGGCGAGGCCCGAAACGGTGCAGAGCCGCAGCGGCAGGTCGATTCAGCGGTACACGCTGAAGGACCATTCGGACATCGTTGTCACTGGCCGCAGCATCGGACAGAAGATCGGCGCCGGTACCGCGAAGGTCATCAAGTCAGTCGCCGAAATGAATCGCGTCGAGGCCGGCGACGTGCTGGTTGCCGACATGACCGATCCGGACTGGGAGCCGGTAATGAAGCGCGCTGCGGCAATCGTCACGAACCGCGGCGGGCGGACATGCCACGCCGCCATCATCGCTCGCGAACTCGGTATTCCCGCCGTGGTGGGCTGTGGCGACGCGACCGAACTCGTGCAGGACGGCAGCGATGTTACGGTGAGCTGCGCCGAGGGCGATGAGGGATTTGTCTACGACGGCAAGCTCGACTTCGAGGAAACCCGGATCGAACTCGATTCCCTGCCGGACATCCCGGTCAAGATCATGATGAATGTCGGCAATCCGGACCGCGCGTTCGACTTTGCCGCGATCCCGAATCACGGAGTCGGCCTCGCACGCCTGGAGTTCATCATCAATCGCATGATCGGCGTGCACCCGCAGGCGCTCCTCGAGTACGACAAACTCGACGACAATACGCGCGCGGCTGTCGACGACCAGATGGCCGGTTATCCGGATCCGATCGGGTTCTTCGTCGATAAGCTGGCCGAGGGCGTCGCCAGTATCGCCGCCGCTTTTGCGCCGCACCCGGTAATCGTGCGGCTCTCGGATTTCAAGTCCAACGAATACGCAAACCTGATAGGCGGCGATAAGTACGAACCCCGCGAGGAAAACCCGATGATCGGGTTTCGGGGCGCGGCCCGCTACGTGGCGGACAGTTTTCGTCCGTGTTTCGAACTCGAGTGTCGCGCGCTCCTCAAGGTGCGCAATGACATGGGACTGACCAACGTACAGGTCATGGTGCCCTTCGTGCGTACCGTGAAGCAGGCGCGGGACGTTATCGAGTTGATGGCACTAAACGGCCTGGAGCGTGGCAAAGACGACCTCAAGATCATCATGATGTCGGAACTGCCGACCAATGCCCTGCTCGCCGACCAGTACCTCGAGTATTTTGACGGCATGTCGATCGGTTCAAATGACATGACGCAGCTTACTCTCGGTCTGGATCGCGACTCGGCCCTCGTCGCCGATACGTTCGACGAACGCGACGATGCCGTGAAGGCTCTGCTGGCCATGACGATCACTGCCTGCAAGAAGCACGGAAAGTACGTCGGCATTTGCGGCCAGGGTCCGTCGGATCACCCGGATCTTGCACGCTGGCTGCTGGACCAGGGCATCGAGAGCATGTCCCTGAATCCGGACACGGTCATTGAAACGTGGATGTTTCTCGCCGGCGAAACCGTCGGCTGACGCCTTACGCGTCAGAAGCGGTCGTAGCGCGAGCGCCGTTGCCAGCGAATTCGCGGCAGCCAGATACCGAGGATGATGCCGATCAGAAGCACGAGCGCGCCGGCCATAAACCAGTAGCGCGTCGTCTGGCTGGACAATTCACGATTTGACTGCTCGAGCGTATCGGCGCGGATCTGCGCCGCCGCGAGTTGATCCATCAATGAGCGGTTCTGCTCGTTGATCGACAGCACGTTCGCGGCCGTACGCTTGATTTCGGCCAGCTCTTTTTCCACGGCCGCTTTTTCGCGCTCCAGCGTCGCGATGCGCTGGCGGGCAGAATCGTACTCGCCCTTGACGGCATTCAGCTGCGAATTCAGTGAACTGCCGCGGGAGGATTCGCTGGTGAGCTGGCTGCTGAGTTGCTCGAGCTGCTCCCGCGCACTGGGTTCGTTCATCAGGTAGCGGGTGAGTACCCAGCCTTCGGTGCCCCCGGATGTGCGCACCCGCGAGTAGCCGGTTTCGGCGTCGCGCTCCAGAACCTCCAGCCGGGTGCCACTGTCGACCATCAACTCGATTGCATTGGACGTGCTGGGACCCGAGCGCAGCGTGATCTCGAACTGGTCGCTCACCCAGGCAGATTCCGCGTACGCCGGAACTGCCACAAGTGCGACCCCGAGCAGTGCAATTCGCAATATCGTCTTGATCATGTTCCTCGAAGGCCCTCGTCCGGAAAGACGCAACTATAAGGCAAGGCTGTCAGTCTCGCCAGTTTTTAGTGAATCAAATCAGTCGCTTATCAGAGACAGTCAAGCGCATGAATCCACCTGGCCGTTTTTTCGCCAGACGGCCATCAGGTTGTTGGCCGGCATCGCGTACAGTCGCAAGCGTTGCAGCTTGCACCTGCCGGCGATGACATCCAGGGCTTCGAGGTCCCGAATCCCCATCAGCGAGTCACGGGAGCGCAGCGAGCGATCGAAATCGGCATTGCTTTGCGTCGTGAAGTTGCCATCCAGTTTAAACGGACCATAGAGGCAAAACCGCCCTTGCGGCCTGAGTGCCTGTCCAACCAGTGCAAACATCGCACCGACTGCCTCGAAACTCATGATGTGCGCCGTGTTGGCGGAATACGCCGCATCGTATTGCCCCGCCCCGATGCTGGCGCTGCGCACATCGATGAATAGTGGCGGAAGTACGTTGGGCGTACCGGACTCTTCGATCCAACTTCTGATCCCAGCATGATTCTCATCGACGTCGCTGGTCTGCCAGCAAAGATGCGGCATCGCTGCGGCGAACGCGACAGCATGCTGCCCGGTGCCGGAGCCAATCTCGAGAATATTGGTGCAATCGCGGAATTCGCGATCCAGGACCTCCAGGATCGGCCCGGTATTGCGTTGTGCGTACACTGCGAATGACTTTTCAGCCGTCGTCAACGGGTAATTCCAGCGCGGCGGCAGCGAGCAGGTGGCTGCGGTAGTACGCAAGTTCCTCGATCGAATCACGAATGTCGGACAGGGCGAGATGCGCGGACTCCTTGGTATATCCGCCAGCTATCGTCGGTGCCCACAGTTGCGCCAGGATTTTCAGCGTCGTGACGTCGAGATTCCGGTAGTGAAAATATCGCTCCAGCGCGGGCATTTCCCTGGCAAGGAAACGACGGTCCTGGCAGATGCTGTTACCACACATCGGCGATGCGCCGGCGTTCACCCATTGCGCGACGAAGTCCAGCGTCGCCGTTTCCGCCGCCGCCGTGTCTACCTCACTTTCGAGCACCCGCGCGACCAGCCCGGACTCGCCATGTTGCCGCGTGTTCCATTCATCCATCGCATCCATGGTCTCGCGGCTCTGCCGGATGGCCAGCACCGGACCAACGGCAAGCTCGTTGAGATGTTTGTCGGTCACCAACGTTGCGATCTCGATAATTGAATCGGTCTGTGTATCCAGACCGGTCATCTCGAGATCGATCCAGACCAGGTTGCTGCCGGGGTCAGAGACGGGCGTGGTCATACCGGGTTTTTCCCTGCCTTGAAATGTGGGCATAGTTTACATGGACAGGCAGTGCAAGGCTGCCCGCATGGCGGCATACTCCCGGCATGACTGAGAATGCAGCAACCGTGGTTGCGACCTATAGCCGCAGAATGCGGCTGAGACTGGCCGATGGCCACAAGGTTGACGCACGCATCAAGGGCAGACGCCTGAAGCCCGTCTGCGGCGACCGCGTAACGGCAGAGCCGCTGGAGAATGAACAGGACTGGCTGATCACCGCGATCGCTGAACGCCGCAATGAGTTGACGCGGCCCAACATGCGGGGTCAGGTCGAAGTCCTCGCAGCCAACATCGACTACCTCGTCGCGGTGGCCGCGGCGGAACCCAAAGTCGACTGGTACATCATCGACCGCTACTTGTGCGCGGCCGAATTGATGGGTATCGATGCGGCCCTGGTCTATAACAAGACGGACCTGGACAACGATCAGGCCGCGACGGCGTCAGAACTCGCCAATTACAATGCGATCGGCTATGACGTCGTCAGCTGCAGCGCTGTCGACGGCACCGGGCTCGACGCGGTGCAACACCTCCTCGCTGGCCGCTGCGCGATCATCGTCGGGCAGTCCGGCGTGGGCAAGTCCAGCATCATCAACGGCCTGCTCGGCACATCGCGGCAGCGCACCGCGACAATTTCGGAGAAGACCGGCGAAGGCCGGCACACCACTGTCAACTCGGAGATGCTCACGCTGCCGGAAGGCGGGTCGGTGATCGACTCACCCGGTGTGCGGGACTACGCGCCTGCGCTCGAATCAGCCGTCGTCGCGGCCGACGGGTTTCGCGAGATCCGGCAGGCTGCCCAGCACTGTCGCTTTGCCAACTGCCGGCACCTGCGGGAGCCCGGGTGTGCCGTAAAGAATGGCGTCGAAAACGGCACCATCACGCCGCGACGCTACGAGAGCTACAAGCGCGTCGTCAGCCTGACCGAACAACTGTCCGATGGTCGTTACTAGGACCGACTAGCCAGGCGGCCACGTCAGCGGCCTGCCGGCCAGCACGTGCAGGTGGATGTGGAACACCGACTGCCCCGCCCCCTCATTGCAATTCATGACGGCCCTGTAGCCCTCTTCCGCGAAGCCTTCCGCCGCCGCTATCTCGCGCGCCGCCGTATACAGACTGCCGATAATCGTTTCGTGGTCGGGGTCAATATCATTGATCGTCGCAATATGTTCGCGCGGTATAACCAGCACATGTGTCGGCGCCTGCGGATTGATATCCCGGAACGCGATTGCCGTGTCAGACTCATACACGACGTCGGCCGGAATATCGCCGGCGAGAATATTGCAAAAAAGGCAGTTATCTGCGGTCATGGTTCCTCCCTCATTCGATACTGCGCCGGCCGTAAAAGGCATGCGACAGGGTGCCGCCATCAACATACTCGAGTTCGCCGCCCAACGGTACACCGTGCGCGATACGGCTCGCACCGATCGAGTTGCGCGCGGCCAGGTCGGCCAGGTAATGCGCTGTCGCGTCCCCCTCGACGGTCGGGTTAGTCGCAATGATCAGCTCGCTGACGTCGCCCTGTCGCAACCAGTCCTCGAGCTGCGCCAGCCCGAGTTCCTCGGGGCCGATGCCGTCAAGTGGCGACAAGTGGCCCATCAGCACGAAATAGAAGCCACGAAATCCGGTCGCATCCTCGATCGCCATGACATCGGCCGGCGATTCCACGACACATAACTGGGTATTGTCACGGCCACTTGCCGAGCAGATCGAACACAACTCGTTTTCGGTAAACATTCGGCAACGGCTGCAATGGCCGATACCGTCGACGGCCTCGGCCAATGCCACCGACAGGTTGCTCGCACCGTCCCGGTCGCGCTCCAGCAAGTGAAAAGCGATACGTTGTGCGGATTTCTGGCCTATCCCCGGCATGCAGCGCAGGCCATCGATAAGGCGAACCAGTAGCGGCGAGTAGGACATCGTTACGCAGTCAGAACGGCAGCTTCATTCCCGGCGGCAGACTCATGCCGGCCGCCATGCCGGAGAATCTATCCTGCACGGTCTTCTCGACCTTGCGCGCAGCGTCGTTAAAGGCGGCGGTGATCAGGTCCTCGAGCATGTCCTTGTCATCGCCGATCAGCGTGTCGTCGATTTCGACACCCTGCACCTGGTGCTGGCAGGTCATCGTGATGCGTACCATCCCGGCGCCGGATTCTCCGACGACGGTCAGCGACGCCATCTCTTCCTGGGCCTTCTTCATATTGGCCTGCATTTCCTGGGCCTGTTTCATCAACTGGCCGATACCACCTTTCATGCACTACTCTCCTGGCACTTCGTGTCAGTCAATCTGACTGTGTGGGATTAATCAGTTCAATCGAATCTTTTTTCAATTCGGCGCCGAACATCTCTTTCAGTCTCTGCACGTTGGGATCAGCCTCCAGCACCTGCCGGGCGGTCTCCAACTGCTCGTCCGCCATGCGGGATTCCGCCTGGAGCGGTGTCTCGCCGGCCGCTTTGCCTATGGCGACCTCGACTCGCAGCTGTTCGCCGAAATGGTCGGACAATCGCTTGGCAAGCGCATCACTGCGTTGCTTCGTCAGCAGGGACTCGGAGCGGGGATCGAGGTTCAGGTGGACCGTATTGCCGGTCCTATCCAGATAGGAGCAGTTGCTGGCCAGCAGGCGCACGGCCCCCTGCAAACCGAGGTCAGAAACAAGCTGGTGCCAGTCCGGTTCGGTCCACGCCGCAGGCGGAGTGGTTTGCGTCTCTTTCCCCACGATCTCCGGGCTTTTCTTGCGCGTTGCCGCCGGGCGTCCCGCGTCTGCGCGCGATCCCGCACCCGCAACCGGCGGCGCACTGGTGGCATTATTCGTGGCCGGCCGAAATGCCAGCATCCGCAGCAGCGTCATTTCGGCCCCACTACGCGGGTCCGGCGCCAGGTGCAGGTCGCGGCGCCCCAGTAACGCGGTCTGGTAGAAGAGCTGCACGTCAGCCATCGGAATCCGTGCAGCGAGTTCCTCGATTTCCTGTTCACTCAGGTCGTCTTCACTGTCACTCGCACCGACCACCTGGAACACCGCTATGCGTTGCAGGTCCCTCGCGAGGTCATCGAGCAGGCGCGCATAATCGGGGAACTGTTCATCGATTTCACGAATCGCATCGATGATACCTTTGCCGTCGTCGTCAACAAGCAGGCGCAGCAGGCGTACCACGTGGTCCTTGTCGATCGTGCCCAGCATCATCGCGACCTGCTGCTCTTCGAGCTTGCCACCGCAGTAGGCGATGGCCTGGTCGAGCAGGCTCAGGGCATCCCGCATGCTGCCATCCGCGGCGCGCGCCAGCGTGGCCAGCGCGGCTGAATCGAACTCGACGGACTCGGCCTCGCAAATATGTGCCAGCCGTTCGGTAATGAGCCGCGGCGTCATGCGCTTCAGGTTAAATTGCAGGCAGCGCGACAGCACCGTAGCCGGCAGTTTCTGCGGGTCCGTCGTGGCCAGCAGGAACTTGACGTGCGGCGGCGGCTCCTCGAGCGTTTTCAACAATGCATTGAAGGAGCTCTTCGACAGCATGTGCACTTCGTCGATCAGGTAAACCTTGTAACGGCCGCGGGCCGGCGCGTACTGGACGTTGTCCAGCAGGTCGCGAGTGTCGTCGACCTTGGTTTTCGAGGCTGCGTCGACCTCGATCAGGTCCACGAAACGCCCTTCATCGATTTCCCGGCAGGCACTGCATTCGCCGCAAGGCTCCGCCGTCACGCCCGTCTCGCAGTTCAGGGCTTTCGCGAGAATTCGTGCAATTGTCGTCTTGCCGACGCCCCGCGTGCCGGTGAACAGGTAGGCATGATGCAGGCGGCCCGATTCGAGCGCATTGATCAGCGCCTGCAGCACATGCTCCTGACCAACCGTGTCGGAGAAATCTTTGGGCCGCCATTTGCGGGCCAGGACGAGGTAACTCATAAACCGCCAGCTGCCTGTTAGGCCGGGTTAGGGTCGGACAGTGTAACGTAAGTGGCCCGCGCCAGCTGAATCCCGGCACCCGGCATCACCGCTACCGTTGCTCCCTTCCGGGCCTGGCGGAGTTCACGGCTGACCGTCGCGGGAAAGCCGACGCGGACCGGGCGCGATTATCGCCGCTGGGCTCCACCAATACAACGGCGCTCAGCCCCAGAGGTGACGGTCTTTCTCGATGACCTGCGACGACGAGCCGACGATTAGCGGGTCGGGACCCCGCACGACATGTTCATCCTTATCCGGATAGTCGAGGGACGACAGGAAGTGCTGCATGCAGTTCAGGCGGGCGCGCTTCTTGTCATCGGATTTGACAATTGTCCAGGGTGCATCCGCTGTATCCGTGTAGAAGAACATCGCTTCTTTTGCTTCCGTATACTCGGCCCACTTGCCTTGCGACTCCATGTCGACGGCACTCAGCTTCCAGTGTTTCAGTGGGTCGGCCTGCCGGGCGGTAAATCGACGCTCCTGTTCCTCGTGAGTCACCGAGAACCAGTACTTGAACATCCGGATACCGGAGCGCACCAGCATGCGCTCCAGTTCGGGCACCTGCCGCATGAATTCCAGGTACTCCAGCGAATCACAGAATCCCATCACCCGCTCGACGCCGGCGCGGTTGTACCAGGAGCGATCGAAAAAGACCATTTCGCCGGCCGACGGCAGGTGCTTGACGTAGCGCTGGAAGTACCATTGACCCTGTTCTTTTTCAGTCGGCTTTTCGAGCGCCACCACGCGCGCGGCCCTGGGGTTGAGATGTTCCATGAACCGCTTGATCGCGCCGCCTTTGCCGGCTGCGTCACGACCCTCGAAGATGACGATCATTCGCTGCCCGGTTTCCTTAACCCAGTTCTGCACTTTCAGCAGCTCGACCTGCAGTTCTTCCTTGTGCTTCTCGTAGGCGGCCTTGCGAATACGGGTCTTGTAGGGATAGGTCCCGTTGCGAAACAGGTCGCGGATGCGGTCGGGGTCGTGGCGCATTTCACCAAAGATGTGGGCGGGCGAATCCTGGTGGTCTTCGTCTTCCAGCCCAGGCTCGCTGATTGGCACCACCCTGTCCGATTTCCTTGTCTTGCCGTCCGCCATGACGCTCCTCCCGCTCGCCGGACCTCAGGTAGCAGACGCGGCGGCAATACTCGCGATCGACGCATCCAGTGTCGCGTTGAATTCTTCGTCCGATTGGTTGACGTTCAGGCCCTCCGACAACGCCCGCGAGAAACTCGCCACCATGCCATGCTGCCGCGACAGCCGCTCGTTGGCCTCGTCACGCGAATAACCGCCGGACAATGCCACGACGCGCGCCACGTTCGGGTGCGTTACGAAGTCCTTATAGAGATCGTCCTTCTCGGGCAACGTCAGCTTCAGCATCACGATTTCGCCATCATCGAGCGCGTTGAGGTGCTTCTTGATTTCGGCGTGCAGGATTTCTTCGGCCGCTGCCTTATCCGGACAATGGATGTCGACCTCCGGCTCAATAATCGGTACCAGCCCGGCGGCAACGATGCGCCGGCCTATCTCAAACTGCTGGTCGACAACCTTCATAATGCCCTCGGCGTTGGCTTCCTTGATAACCGAGCGCATTTTGGTGCCGAAAATACCGGCCGCCTTGGCCTTTTCGAGCAGCGCGTCCAGGCCAGGCATCGGCTTCATCACCTGCGCACCATCTTCAACGTCGGCAAGGCCCTTGTCGACTTTCAGGAACGGCACGACGTGCTTGACGTTCCACAGGTAGCTTGCCGTCGATTGCCCCTCGACCTCCCGGTCCATCGTGTTCTCGAACAGGATCGCGCCCAGAATCCGATCGCCGCCAAATGCGGGGCTCGTCATGATCCGGGTGCGCATCGCGTGTACTACCGCATACATTTCCTCTTCGTTCGACCAGGCATCGGGCGTCACACCATACAGGCCCAAAGCTTTGGGTGTACTACCACCGCTCTGGTCGAGTGCGGCGATGAATCCGGGTGCGCTTTTGATTTTCTGGAGTTGTTCTGCGTTGCTCACGATAACCTCTGGTTGGTCGATTTGGGTGGGGTCAGAGGCGCAATTCTACAGAATCCGGCGGCCTTTGGGGGATTCAGGGCGGCCGGAAAACAAAACGGGCCGCGTGAAGGAGTATGTCAATTGGGGGATCGTGTTTCTCTTGGGGGATTCAGGGGGCTCGCTTTGCGAGCCCCCTGCCGACTGGCCGCTCCGCGGCCGCGTCGGTCGAACAGGGTTCTCATCCTCCACCGCGCTCGGCCGGAAAACAAAACGGGCCCCGTGAAGGGGCCCGTTTTGTTTTCTGGCGGAGAGGGGGGGATTCGAACCCCCGGTGCGGTATCACCGCACACTCGCTTTCCAGGCGAGCACCTTAAACCACTCAGCCACCTCTCCGAATTTTTTTCTGCTGACTGTCGTACTGGCGCGCCTGCTAGCTGCCTACGTTGATTGCCGGTGGCGACTCAACACATGCGCCCGGGGGCGGCTTCGCCGCATCCGGTGCGGCGCGCGGAATCTGCATCTCGTCATACTCATTCAGAGGGCTGAGTCCCTCCGGCACGACGATCCGCTTGCCATCTACCGCGGACTGGTACAGCTGCGCCTCGGTACAGGAATAGGTCAGCGCCTTGTCACCGCCGCAGGCGCCCAGCACACACAACGCCATCAGGGGGCCAATCTGCCGCATCCTTGTCATTCGATCTCCTTCAGTTCGACGCCTGCTGTACGCATCGCCGCGAGCATCTTGTCATGAAACTCTGCCGAGAAAGGCGTCAGAGGCAACCTGATATATGGCTGCATCAAGCCCATTCTACTCACAGCCCATTTCACCGGTATCGGGTTCGACTCGGCGAACAGTGCCTCGTTCAATGGCTGCAAGGTCCGATCCAGGTCGGCCGCGGCATCGAAGTCGCCATTGAGCGCCAGCTCACACAGCCGTGCGACCTGCCGCGGCGCCACATTGCCGCTGACGGTAACGACGCCGTCACCGCCCTGCCTTATGAAGGGCAACACCGTGAAGTCGTCGCCGCTGTATAACTTGAAATCTTCGTCAACCAGATCCTGGATAGCCCGCAAACGGTCGATGTTGCCGGTCGCTTCCTTGATGCCGAATATGTTGTCGTGCCCGGCCAGCCGCGCCACTGTCTCGGGCAACATGTCCGCCACGGTGCGGCCCGGCACGTTGTACATCATCACAGGCTTCTCGACGGCATTCGCAATCGCGCTGAAGTGACGATAGAGGCCTTCCTGCGTCGGCTTGTTGTAGTACGGCACAACCACCAGGTAAGCGGCGATGCCCATATCCGCCACCGCCAGCGAGAGGTCGATCGTCTGGGCCGTCGAGTTGGAACCGGTCCCTGCAATGATCGGCAACCGCCCCGCCGCGAGTTCCACGGCACGGCCGACCAACTCGATGTGCTCGTCGCGCTGCAACGTTGCCGATTCGCCGGTCGTGCCCGCGATCACCAGACCATTGCTGCCGTTGGCCACATGAAATTCGATCAGGCGCTTGAGACTGGCGTAATCAACCCGATTATTGCCATCGAACGGCGTCACGAGCGCAACCAGGCTGCCTGTGAACACAAATCTACCTCGCCACAAATAAGGCGGCGATGTTACTGTTCATGTCCGGTGCTGGCAAGGATTGTCGGGGCAGCTCCGATAAACCCCGATACCGACGCAAAGGCCGTCGTGCCAGCCCCACGTTTTTGATAAGGACGATTCTAACAAAATGTCACAACTTATTGTTATTTCAGCAGTTGGAACAGACCGAACTGGCGTGGTGCAGGACCTGACCAAAGTCATCATGTCATGCGGCGGCAATATCGAGGAAAGCCGCATGACGACGTTGGGGTCGGAGTTTGCCATGCTGCTGCTGGTCTCAGGCAACTGGCACACACTCAGCCGGCTGCAGCAGGGTCTGGACAAGCTCTGCGAAAACGGCCAACTGACAGTCGCCATCCGCAAGACCGATGCCAAGCCACCCTCGCAGAATCGCATGCCCTATGCTGTCGATGTCGTAGCCCTGGATCAGCAGGGAATCGTGTTCAACCTGGCGAATTTCTTCGCCTCGAGGGACATCGAAATCGCCGACGTCGCCACACGCAGTTACGCGGCAGCACATACCGGTGCCCCGATGTTCGCCGTGCAAATGGCTGTCAACGTACCGTCCTCGGTGCACGTGGCGCAGTTGCGCGACGAGTTCCTGGAGTTGTGCGATCGCCTCAACCTCGACGCTATCATTGAACCGGTAAAATCCTGATCCCGATGAACCCGCAATCCCGGAGAACACAGTGAGCGCACCACGCATGAACAGGGTTGTCGCTGATTTCACGGCAGCCGCCACCCGCGACAAGGTCATCCGGTTGAAGGACCTGCGCGGCAAGCACGTCGTATTGTATTTCTACCCGAAGGACAGTACGCCGGGCTGTACCACCGAGGGCCGCGATTTCAGCAAATTGCACGCCCAGTTCCAGCGCAGCAATACCGTCATCCTTGGCGTTTCCCGCGACAGCATCGCGTCGCATGAGAAATTTCGCGAAAAACAGGGCTTTCCGTTCGACCTGATCTCCGACCCGGATGAAAAGCTCTGCAAGCAGTTCGATGTCATCCACGAAAAGAGCCTGTACGGCAAGAAATTCATGGGCGTCGTGCGGAGTACGTTCCTGATCGACGCGGACGGCAAACTGCGCGCAGAATGGCGTAAAGTGAAGGTCAATGGACACGCCGAGGAGGTCCTCGCGGCTGTCAAGGCCCTCTGACAGAGGGAACGCCGGCCGGCTTAGACAGTCCGAAGGGTGATACGAACCGGAAAACTGCAGCACGTGAAATTCATGCCATCAGCCCTGCCAAAACGCCTGACCCTGACGCTCCTTCTCGGGATGCTCGTATTTGCCAGCGGCGCCGGGGCAGACGACATCAAGCTGCCCGACATGGGTAGCCCGGCCGATGCAATATTCTCGGCGAATGACGAGGCCCGGATCGGGCGCATGATCATGCAGAGTATTCGCGCCAGCGGCCAGGTCGTCGAAGACCCGCTCGTCACCGAATACCTGAACGAAATCGGCAGCCGCATCGTTGCCCAGACCAACGAAGGTGACCACGATTTCACTTTCTTCGCGGTCGAGGACCCGCGCATCAATGCTTTCGCGCTGCCCGGCGGCTATATCGGCGTACACACCGGGTTGATCGACGCGACCCGCAGCGAGGATGAACTGGCCGGTGTCCTGGCTCACGAAGTGGCGCATGTCACGCAGCGGCATATTGCCCGCGCAGTGCATGCCAACTCGCGCCAGAGCCTGCTGACGACGGCGATGATGCTGGGTGCCATGATCGCAGCAGCGGCCGGTGCAGATTCAGACGCCGTGCAGGGCGCAATCGCGATTGCCCAGGGCACGGCGGCGCAACAACAGATCAATTTTACCCGCACCAACGAGTACGAAGCAGACCGGGTCGGTATCAGCGCGCTCGCCGGCGCCGGTTTCGACCCCTATGGCATGGCCTCCTTTTTCGAGGTCATGTCGCGTCAGCAGACGACCAGCCCGGAAATGCGAGCGCCGGAATTCATGCGCACGCACCCGGTGACGACGGCGCGTATCGCCGAGGCGCGGTCCCGGGCCAAGGATTACCCGCTCATTCGCAGCGACGACTCAACCAGCTATGGCATTGCCCGCGCCCGTTTGATTGTCGCGAGTTTCGACACGCCCGAAGAAGCGGTTACCTACTACGAGAAGCGACCGTACGAGAACCAGAACAGTATCGAACGCTACGGACGTGCCGTCGCCTACCAGGCCGACGGCCGTTACTGGGAGGCGCTCGATATATACAAGGACCTGCTCGAAAGTAATACGTCGGTCATCGCCTACCATATCGGGATGGGCGAGACACTGGTCGCGCTCGACCAGCCGCGGGACGCCATCGCCACTTTCGAGAAGGCCCTCGCATTGTTTCCACGCAACGCGCCTCTCGTGATCGCCTACAGTGAACGACTGATAGAACTGGGTGACCCGATCCGGGCCCACACGTTGTTACTCGACCTGCTCAACAACGTTCCGCCGACGCCTGAACAGGTCAGGCTGATTGCGCGCGCGGCGAGTGCGGCAGGTGAGGAAGCCGAGGCCTATTACTACATGGCCGAATACCAGTTGATGATCGGCGACCTGACTGGCGGTATCAATTACCTGCAGCAGGCGTTGCAATTGCCCGAATTGCAGGAAATTCAGCGTATCCGCTTCGAGGCACGCATCGACTTCATCCGCGAGTTCATGACCGAAGAACAGCTGAAAATGATGCAGTCGTCTCGTCCGGTCGGCCTGGCAGCGCTGCAAGAGTAACCGTGGCCGCGGGTCGCACAAAAACCGGATGGCACGCTCCCGCGTTGTTGGTGTTCGTCTCCCTGACGGCGGGCTGCGCCTCGATCCCCAAAGATGAACGTCCGGAAAGCGACCCGTGGGAACCGCTGAACCGGTCGCTTTACAAGGTACATGAAGTGATCGACGGCGCGACGCTCAAACCGGTCGCCAAGGGCTACAACAAGGTCCTGCCGCAGCCGGTCAGGACGGGAGTCTCCAATTTTTTCAGGAATCTCTCCTCGCCCCGCTCCATCCTCGCAAACTTCCTGCAGGGAAAACCATCGGCCGGCTTTTCGGAGACGGTACGCCTCGTAGTCAACAGCACACTGGGCGTCGGTGGTTTATTCGACGTCGCGGCGGCCGCCGGCCTGGCCGCGCAGACTGAAGACTTCGACCAGACCGCGGCCGTCTGGGGCGTGCCGGACGGCCCATACGTCATGTTGCCGATTCTCGGGCCGCAGACGTTGCGCAGTGCCCTGCTGATTCCGCTCGAAATCTATGCGACACCGCTATACCACTACGACGTGTCGTCGGTGCGCGACCGCCTGTACGTGCTGCGCGCAATTGAACTGAGGGCGCGGCTGCTGCCGCTCGAAGACCTGTTGCAGGACTCCAAGGATCCCTACGTCACTCTGCGGGAGTCCTACCTGCAAAACGCACGCTTCGAGATCTACGACGGCAACCCGCCGACCGAGGATTACGACCTCTACGAGGAGTTCCTCGACGAAGAAGGCTACTGATTACTCGTTCGGCGCTTCGATGAAGCCCGCCCAGCGTTCCCCACGCGTCAGCAATTTCTCCACTTCCGTCGTCTTGGCAATCGCCAGGATGCGTTCCGGCATGCCGGTAAAGCGCACCTCGCGCACACTGTGATTGGCCCACGTCACCCACTCGAGCAGCAGGGCCAGGCCCGCTGAGTCACTGTCCGTCACGCCCGAAAGGTCGACCTCGATCTGCGTGTGCTCTTCGAACGGATCCTCGCTGGCCTGCAGGATCTTCTCCGCCGTCTTGAAATTCATCTCGCCGCTGAGGGCAAAGCGCCCTTCCCCGAGATCCTCGAGCGTGAACTCACTCATCCGGCATCGTCATGCCCGCCTCGTCTTCGAGACGTGCGATCACTGCATCGAGGCTGCTACTGCGAATCTCGGAATCGAGCTCCGCCCGATAATTCCTGACGTATGAGACGCCCTCGATGATCACGTTGAACACGAGCCAGCCCGCGTCCCGATTCACAAGCTCGTAGTCGACGGACACGTCGCTGCCGTCGTCGAGCTTGACGGTTGTGCGCACCGTCGTCGTGCGCTTGGTCAGGTCGCCGCGAAACGGCAATACGGTGACCATGTCCGGTTCGAACTCCAGGATGCCATCCGCATACCTGCGCAGCAGCGCCTGGTAAAACGCCTCGATGAAGCGGTCGCGCTGCTCTTCGGTGGCGGTGCGCCAGTTCTTGGCAAGTACGACCTGCGCCGCAAAGCGCCGATCGAAGCGTGGTAACAGGATACTGTCAATAATGGCGTACAGCGCGCCGCGGTCCTCGGCCAGTTCTTCCCTGCGGCCATCGAGTTGCACGGCAAGCTGGTCGACGGCCTCCTCAACGACGCTGTTCGGATCCTCCTCGGCAATCGCGGTAGCCGCGAGTCCGGACATGATGACTGCTGCGGCCAACAGTCTGCACGCGATGGTTTTCACCCTATTCGTCATCTTTCGACCCCGAATTGACCAGGAACTTGCCGATCAGGTTCTCGAGCACGATCGCAGACTGCGTAAACATGACCTCGCTGCCGTCGCCGAGATAGGTCTCAGACCCGCCCGCCTGCAAGCCGACATACTGGCTCCCGAGTATGCCCGACGTCAGGATACTGGCATCCGAGTCATCCGGAATCTGGTCGAATCGTGCGTCGATCACAAACTCGACAACCGCTTCGAGCGCCAGCGGATCGAAGCTCACGCTGGTCACACGACCGATGGTTACACCGGACATCGTGACCGGCGCCCGGTTCCGCAGGCTGCCGACGTTCTCGAAGCGTGCCTCGACCGTGTATACGGATTCGGCCTGGAAGTCATCGCCGCCTGTCGTCTGCGTCGTCAGGAAAAACAATGCGCTCATCCCCAGCAGGACGAACATCCCGGTACCTATCTCAATGGAGCGTGTTTGCCGCATACCAAAACCTCAAATCAGTGCTGCTGTGATCATGAAATCAAATACGAGGATCGCGATGGCCGTAATGACGACGGTCCGTGTTGTTGCGCGGGCGACACCCTCCGCCGTCGGGATAGCATTATAGCCTTCCCAGACCGCGATCACGCTGGCCGCAAAACCGAAAACGATACTCTTGATAATCCCTTCGTTGATGTCAGAAGACTCGGCAATGAGCTGGATCTGCTGCCAGAACGAGCCGACATCGACCTGGAACAGCTCGACGCCTACCAGGTGGGCACCGAACATGCCCACTGCGCTGAAAATCGCAGCGAGCAACGGCATCGAGATGACGCCGCCAAGAAACCGCGGTACCAGCACACGTCGCACCGGGTTCACAGCCATCATCTCCATCGCTGCCAGCTGGTCGGTGGCCTTCATCAGACCGATTTCCGATGTCAGCGCCGTTCCCGCCCTCGCCGCAAACAGAATGGCCGTCATGACAGGACCGAGCTCTTTCACCAGCGCGAGGTGTGCTGCAACACCGGTCCAGTCCTCGGCATTGAAAATCGACATGTTGGAGTAGGCCTGCAAGGCCAGTACCGCGCCGACAAACAGGCCGCAGATCATTATGATGACGAGCGACAGCGCGCCCGCATTGTAGACCTGGTACACGACGACGTTGAAACGGGTGAACAGCAGCGACGGCGAGTGTGCCAGCAGCCTCAGAAAAAACAGCTGGAATGCACCAAAAGTGCGAACGAATTCGACCGTGTTATTCCAGCCGTCGAGCAGCACCTGTCTCATTCGCTGTCCCGCCCGAGCAACTGCTCTTCATAGTCCGGCGCATCGAAATGAAACGCGACCGGGCCGTCAGCCATGCCATGCATGAACTGTCGCACAAGATCCGAGGACGCCGTCTTCAGTTCGTCAGGGCTGCCGGATGCGGCAACCTTGCCGTTCGAGATCAGGAACGTGCGATCGGCGACCGTCGAGATCTCTTCGACGTCGTGGCTGACGACAATGCTCGTGATGCCGAGTGCATCGTTCATGCGTCGCACCAGGCGCACGATGACACCCAGCGAAATCGGATCCAGTCCCACGAACGGTTCGTCGTAAATCAGAATATCCGGGTCCATGACCATGGCCCGGGCCAGCGCGACCCGACGCGCCATGCCGCCCGACAATTCTGCCGGCATCATGTCGGCAGCACCACGCAGGCCGACCGCATGCAATTTGGTCAGTACGACATGCCGGATCAGCCGGTTGCTGAGTTCGGTGTGCTCGCGCAGCGGAAATGCGACATTCTCGAAGACGCTCAGGTCGGTCAGCAATGCGCCGTTCTGGAACAACATCCCGAAGCGCTGCCGCAACTGGTAAAGCTCCTTCTGGCTCAGCGTACTGATGTCGATACCATCGATCGTGATGGTGCCCTGTTGCGGTATCAGCTGCCGGGTAATCAGCCGCAACAGGGTCGTCTTGCCGGTACCGCTGGGACCCATCAGCGCCGTGATCTCGCCGCGCCGGATGGTCAGGTTGAGACCCTCGAATATCACGCGGGGCCCGCGGGAGTATTTCAGGTCCCGAATCACGATCAGGTTTTCGGACAGCTCGTTCATCGGAATTCCGCAAACCTCTGCGGTCGTCTCCAGGGCGTAAGGTTATTGACGACTTGCTTTATTCTTGCCGGGACGCGGCGGTCCGGGTGATTTCAAGCATAGCAAAATCATTTGAAAAAAATCGTCACGAATTCGACCCTGGCTCTGGCCTGCGAAACTAAATAGGACTAAAATGGTCCTTTATTTGGAGGCCCACGATTCCCGTCATGTTGAGGATCAGCAAACTAACCGATTATGGCACCGTATTACTCGCGCACCTGGCCGCGAGTAACGGCTGTGTCGTGAGTGCCGCCGACGTCGCCACCGCGACCGGCATTGCACTGCCGACGGTCAGCAAGCTACTCAAGCGGCTGGCCCGCGCCGGGCTGGTGACGTCGACGCGTGGCGCCAATGGCGGCTACCAGCTCGCGCGCAGTCCGGGCGACATCAGTGCCGCCGAAATCATCGATGCGTTCGAAGGGCCGGTATCGATTACCGAGTGCAGCAGCAGCGACAGCCTTTGTGAACATGAGGACGTGTGCAGTGTCGGCGGCGCCTGGCAGCGCATCAACGTCGCCATTCGGCGCGCCCTGACCGATGTCACCTTGCAGGACCTGCTGCGCAACAGCAGCCCGGTTCCACAATTCCGTTTTGCCGGACTCCCAATCACTGTAGAGAAAAATGGCAACTGAATCCGAACAAATCCGTAACCTGGTAAACCGCCGCTACGAGCACGGCTTCGTCACCGACATCGAGAGCGAGGGCCTGCCGCCCGGACTCGATGAAAACGTCGTGCGTGCGATTTCCGCACTGAAGAAGGAGCCGGACTTCATGCTGGAATGGCGGTTGCAGGCCTACCGGCAATGGCTGGAAATGCGGGAACCGGAGTGGGCACACCTGCATTACCCGAAGATCGACTTCCAGGAAATTTCGTATTTCTCGGCACCGAAATCGGATGACGACCGTCCCAAGAGCCTCGACGAGGTCGATCCGAAACTCCTCGAGACCTACGACAAGCTGGGTATTCCGCTGCACGAACGGGCACGCCTTGCCGGTGTTGCCGTCGATGCGGTGTTCGACAGTGTCTCCGTCGCCACGACCTTCAAGGAGAAGTTGTCCGAGGCCGGCGTCATATTCTGTTCTTTCTCGGAGGCGGTTCGCGAACATCCGGAGCTGGTCAGGAAGTACCTCGGCAGCGTCGTGCCGCGTCGCGATAATTTTTATGCGGCGCTGAATGCGGCGGTCTTCAGCGACGGCTCGTTCGTTTACATCCCGAAGGGCGTACGTTGCCCGATGGAGCTGTCAACCTACTTCCGTATCAATGCCGCGAACACCGGACAGTTCGAGCGCACGCTGATCATCGCCGACGAAGGCAGTCACGTCAGCTACCTCGAGGGCTGCACGGCGCCAATGCGTGACGAGAACCAGCTGCACGCAGCCGTCGTCGAACTGGTTGCCCTGAAAGACGCGGAAATCAAGTACTCGACCGTGCAGAACTGGTATCCGGGGGACGAGAATGGCGTGGGCGGCATTTACAACTTCGTCACCAAGCGCGGCGATTGTCGTGGCGCCAATGCCAAGATCTCGTGGACCCAGGTCGAGACCGGCTCGGCCATTACCTGGAAATACCCGAGCTGCCTGTTGCGGGGCGACAATTCAGTCGGCGAGTTCTACTCGGTCGCCGTCACCAACAACCTGCAGCAGGCGGATACCGGTACGAAGATGATTCACATCGGTCGGAATACCAGCAGCACGATTGTTTCCAAGGGTATTTCGGCGGGCAAGGCACAGCAGTCGTATCGCGGACTGGTGCGCGTGATGCCGCAAGCCGATGGCGCGCGCAATCATACCCAGTGCGACTCGTTGCTGATTGGCAAGGAATGCGGCGCCCACACGTTTCCGTACATGGAAATCAAGAACCCCACGGCCAAAGTGGAACACGAGGCGACGACGTCGAAGATTTCCGCCAACCAGCTGTTCTACTGCCGGCAACGCGGCATCTCGGAAGAAGATGCCGTCAACATGATTGTCAACGGCTTCTGCAAGGAAGTCTTCAAGGAACTGCCGATGGAATTTGCCGTCGAGGCACAGGCGCTACTCAACGTCAGTCTCGAAGGCGCCGTCGGCTGAGGAAAACCCATGCTGGAAATCAAGAACCTTAACTGCCGGGTCGGCGACTCGGATATTCTCAAGGGCCTGTCACTCGCCGTGAATGCGGGCGAGGTACACGCCATCATGGGGCCGAACGGCTCCGGCAAGAGCACACTGGCACAGGTCATCGCGGGCCACCCGGATTACACGGTGACCGGCGGCGAAGTGGTTTACGAAGGCAAGAACCTGCTGGACCTGGAACCGGAAGAGCGGGCCCGGGAAGGTATCTTCCTCGGCTTTCAGTACCCGGTGGAAATCCCCGGCGTCAACAACGCCTACCTGTTGAAAGCCGCTGTCAACGCGCGGCGCAAGCACCAGGGCCTCGCGGAGATCGATGCCTTCGAATTCCTCAAGCTCGCGCGCGAGAAAATGGCCACGCTCGGCATGGACCCGAAGTTTCTCAACCGCGGCGTCAACGAGGGATTTTCGGGTGGCGAGAAGAAACGCAATGAAATCCTGCAGATGGCGATGCTGGAACCGCGCCTGGCCATCCTCGATGAAACCGACTCCGGACTCGATATCGATGCGCTGAAAGCCGTGGCCAGCGGCGTCAACGCACTGCGCAGCCCGGAGCGTGCCATCGTGCTCGTCACCCATTACCAGCGACTTCTCGACTATGTGCAACCCGATTTCGTCCACGTGCTGTCTGCGGGCCGGATCATTCGCTCGGGAGACAAGTCGCTGGCCCTGGAGCTGGAGGAAAAAGGTTACGACTGGGTACGTGAGGCAGCCACTGCATGAACCAGGAGCAGATTTCAATCGACGGTCTCCGCGACGTCGCCCGGCAATTGCCCAACGAGTCGCTGGCAGCGATTCGTGAAGCGGCCCTGGAGCATTTCAATCGGTACGGTCTGCCGACGACACGCCACGAGGACTGGAAATACACCGACCTGTCATCTGCGATTGCGATCAGCAATCGCTGGCTGCAAGCCGGAGCGTCGCAGCCAACGCCCGGGGATTTGCGTGACGAAATCGACGCCGTGACAACGGCGATCGATGCGACATGGCTCGTCGTTGCGAACGGGGTCATCCTGACGCAAGATGTGGATGCCGCCAGCGTACCGGCACTGACCGTGTCCCGAATCAGCGAAAACCTGGCGGAGCCGGCGCTGGACAAGCCGCTGGCCGACCTGAACACGGCACTGTTGCGAGACGGGCTCAATATACGCATCGATGGCGCGCTCGACAGGCCACTGGGCATTCTGGTTATCGATGCGACCAAGGACGAGGTCGGGGTCACGCAAAGTCGGGTGCAGATCGACGTGGCGCCCGGCGCTACGGCGGACATCATCGAGTACCACCTGTCGACCGGCACGGAAGATCACTATGCCAACTCGGTGCTGACGCTGGATGTCGGTGCAGCCGCATCTGTAGGCTATGTACGCCTGCAGAACCGGCAACCCGGGCACGTCCAGACCGGCCGCACTTCCATCAAGCTGCGTAAAGATGCGGCGCTATCGATGGCGAGCTTCGACCTCGGCGGCCGGCTCGTCCGCAACGACCTCGACATCGATTTATGCGAGCCCGGCGCCAAAGTTTCCTTCGTCGGCCTGTATCTCGCTGGCGACGACCAGCATATAGACAACCACACGCGTGTAGACCACCGGGCCGGGCATGCGACGTCGTCGCAGGAATACCGCGGCATCCTCAACGGCCACTGCCGCTGCGTCTGGAACGGCAAGGCCATCGTGCACGCCGGTGCCGATGGCACGGACGCAACGCAGGCAAACCACAACCTGCTGCTGTCAAAGAAGGCGGAGATCGATGCCAAGCCGGAACTCGAGATCTACGCCGACGACGTCAAATGCAGCCACGGCACGACGGTCGGGCAACTTGACGAAACCGCCCTTTTCTACCTGCGCACGCGCGGACTGGACAAGCAACATGCGACACGGGTGCTGACCCACGCATTTGCCGCCGGACTCGTGTCGCAGGTACCCGTTGCGGCCATCAGGGACGTTGTAGCACGCGCCGTCGAGGAACGTCTTGCCGTGCTGGTCGCAGCCGACATCGATGCGGGGCTGCCACGATGAGTGAGGCCCACGCCATGTCAGGTGTTGCCGCGAATGCCTGGCGCGCGGACTTCCCGGCGCTCGACCAGCTCGTACATGGCCAGCCCCTGGTGTATCTCGATACAGCTGCGTCGGCCCAGCAGCCCCGCTCGGTCATTGATGCCGTAGCACGCTACCAGCGCGAGGATCATGCCAACGTCCATCGGGGCGTCCATACGCTGAGCCATCGCGCGACGGATGCTTACGAGGGCGCGCGGGACCGAATCTGTAAATTCATCAATGCACCGAGCCGCAGGGAGATCGTGCTGACCAGCGGCACGACCGAGTCGATCAACCTGGTCGCACAAAGCTACTGCCGGCCGCGTTTCGGCCCGGGCGACAAGATTCTGATTACCCATCTCGAACACCACGCGAACATCGTGCCGTGGCAAATGGTTTGCGAGCAGACCGGTGCCGATCTGGTCGTGGCACCTGTCACTGACCGTGGCGAACTCGAGCTGGACGTCCTGTACCACATGATGCGAGACAACGTGCGTTTGCTGGCCGTCGGCCACGTCTCCAACGCGCTCGGCACAATCAACCCGGTACGTGACATCATCAGGACCGCCAGGCAATACGGCATCACGGTACTGGTGGATGGCGCCCAGGGCGTACCGCACATGCCGGTCGACGTGCAGGACCTGGACTGCGATTTCTACGCGTTTTCCGGGCACAAGATGTTCGGCCCGACCGGTACCGGCGTACTGTTCGGCAAGGAAGCTCTGCTCGAAGCGATGCCGCCTTACCAGGGCGGTGGCGACATGATTCTCGAAGTCAGTTTCGATGGGACCATTTATAACGAACTGCCCTACAAGTTCGAAGCAGGCACACCGAATATCTCGGGAGTGATCGGTCTCGGCGCGGCAATCGACTACCTGGAGCAAATTGGCATGCAGGAGATTGCAGCCTACGAGGGCGAGCTCTATTGCTACCTGGTTGAGTCATTGCAACAGGTCGACGGTATCCGCCTGATCGGTGAGAGCGCGCAGCGTGCCAGCGTACAGTCATTCCTGCTAGACGACATTCATTCACATGACCTTGGCACGATTCTCGATCACCAGGGCGTCGCCATTCGCACCGGGCACCATTGCGCCATGCCTGTCATGCAGCGTTTCGACATTCCCGGCACCGCGCGTGCCTCGGTTTCGCTGTACAACAACCGGGACGACGTCGACCGGCTCATCAGAGGCCTGTTGAAGGCCAAAGAGATGTTTGGATGAGTGACGAGCTGGAGACCATGTACCGGGAGTTGATACTCGATCACGCCAGCAATCCACGCCATTTCGGCCCGCTGGGTTCCGCGACGCACACAGCGGACGCGATCAATCCGTTGTGCGGCGACAAGTTGCGCCTGTACCTCGAAATCAGCCCTGCCAACCAGATAGAGAACGCCAGCTTCGAGGGCTCCGGCTGCGCGATTTCGATGGCATCCGCGTCACTGCTGACCGAAACGGTAACCGGTTTGCCCGTCGCAACGGCCGAAAACTGCTTCGAGTCGGTCACCGAAAGGCTGAGTCACGGCAAGTCCGTCACGAGACCGGGCGTCAGTCTTGACAAGCTCGAGGCACTGGACGGTGTTCGCGAATTCCCGTCGCGTGTAAAGTGCGCCACACTCGCCTGGCACGCATTGCATGCGGCGCTCGGCAACCTGTCAACACCTGCGACTACGGAGTAACCTGGCCAATGTTTGGGCACAGTAACGAACCATTCAAACTGTCACGCGACGTGTCTGCGATCATCATTCCGGCCGGCGAACAGGTAAAACTCCGCGCAGATACCGAAGGATTCATAACGCAAGCCCTGGGCGGCAGCTTTACCGTGTATGTCGAGGGTAACCTGTTCCGTATTTCCGGAACCGACGCGGATGCGCTGGGCAAGGAACCGGTTGCGCCTCCGGAGGTGCCGGAAAACGCGACGGACGCCGATATCGAAAGTGTCATCTGGGAACAGCTCAAGACCTGCTACGACCCGGAGATTCCGGTCGATATCGTCAACCTGGGACTGGTCTATCGCTGCGACGTCAAGCCGCTCGGAAACGGACAGCGCTCTGTCAGTGTCGACATGACGCTGACCGCGCCAGGCTGCGGCATGGGCGAGGTACTCGTCGAGGATGCGCGCGAAAAGATCGCCATCATTCCAACCGTCGCCGACGTCAGCGTGGAGCTGGTATTCGATCCGCCGTGGAATGTAGGAATGATGAGCGAGGAAGCCCGCCTGCAAACCGGTTTGATGTAACGAGCGAACGAATCACGGTCATGAAGACACTGACACTTGTCCGGCATGCAAAATCCAGCTGGAAACATACTCGACTCACGGACCGGCAGCGACCGCTCAACAAGCGTGGCAAACGGGATGCTCCAGAGATGGGCCAGCGCATACACGCGCATGGCATCCGGCCCTCGCTGATCCTGACCAGTCCGGCAACACGGGCATGGGAAACGGCGAAGTACGTTGCGCGGGAACTCGGCTATCCGAAAGAGTTCCTGCAAAGGGACGATGCCCTGTACCACGCTTCCACTGACGACCTGCTGGACGTCATCGTCGCTCAGGACCCCGGATTCAATAACCTGATGATTGTCGGCCATAACCCGGGCCTGACGGACTTCGCCAACTTCCTGTCACCCGGCGTGACCAACAATCTGCCAACGGCCGGCGTCGTATGCGTCGAGATCGACCAGGAGGACTGGAATCTCTATGAACGACCGAAGACGAAACTGATCGTTTTCGATTATCCGAAGAACAATAGCTGACAAGCGGCCTTCAACACTCGGGCACATTCACGGCCAGGCCGCCCTTGGACGTTTCCTTGTAGTGGGCCGACATGTCCAGACCTGTCTGGCGCATCGTCTCGATGACCTGGTCGAGCGTCACTTTATGCGTACCATCGCCATGCATCGCGAGGCGTGCGGCATTGATTGCCTTGACCGCGCCCATTGCATTGCGTTCGATGCACGGAATCTGCACCAGCCCGCCGATGGGGTCGCAGGTCAGGCCGAGATTGTGCTCCATGCCGATTTCGGCGGCCTCCTCGATGTGATCGTTCGAGCCGCCAAGCACCGCTGCCAGTCCGCCCGCCGCCATTGAACAGGCGACACCCACTTCGCCCTGGCAACCCATTTCGGCGCCCGAAATCGACGCGTTGATCTTGTACAGGATACCGATGGCGCCGGCCGTCATGATAAAAGTGCGAATACCTGCCAACGTGGCGCCCGGCACGAAGCGATCGTAGTACATCAGTACCGCCGGAATGATGCCGGCCGCGCCGTTGGTCGGAGACGTCACGACCCGGCCACCCGCTGCGTTTTCCTCATTGACCGCAATCGCAAATACATTGACCCATTCCATCGCGTCCAGCGCGGCCGGCTCGCCCCTTGCCAGCAGGCGGCGGTGAACCTTTGCGGCCCTGCGCAGGACGGCAAACTTGCCCGGCAGAACGCCCTCGGTGCGCAGCCCGCGATCGATACAGGCGCGCATCGCGTCCCAGATCCGGTCGATGCCTGCCAACACCTCGTCTTCGGGAAGCCAGTGTGTCTCGTTACGCAGCACCAGGTCGGCAATACCAAGACCGTTATCGGCCGCGATTTGAAGCAATGATGCGCTGTTCATAAACGGCAGCGGCGGTTCGCCGGACCTCGAGGTCGGTTCCGGCTCGTCATTGCGAGCGACGAAACCGCCACCGAGCGAGTAATAGTCGTCGGCGGCGAGTTCGCTGCCGTCGTCCGCAAAAGCCACGAAGTGCATGCCGTTCGTATGACGCGGAAGCTCGGCCTCGTAGTCAAACAGGAGATCCTTCGCGGGATCGAACGTCAATTGCCCGACTCCCGGTACCGCCAGCACATGCTCTTGGTGCACACGGCCGAGAAACGCGTCGACGGCGTCCGGATCAATGGTCTCCGGCTCGAATCCGGCAAGACCGAGCAGGACGGCCGCATCCGTGCCGTGTCCTTTACCGGTCCACGCGAGAGACCCGTGCAGGGTGGCGGCTATCCGGGCAACTTGCGGTGCCTTGTCCGCGAGACTTTCGACAAACATGCGGGCAGCCTTCATCGGCCCTACCGTATGCGAGCTCGACGGCCCTATCCCGATCTTGAAAATATCGAAGATGGAAATCGCAGCCATCAGTCGGAACCGATCCTCAGAAGACTCGCATTGCCGCCGACAGCCGAAATGTTGTTGCTTACAGTGAATTCAGTGCCGAAACGTTGCAGATAATGCGGCCCACCCGCCTTCGGACCGGTGCCCGACAAGCCCCGTCCGCCGAACGGTTGCACACCGACAACGGCGCCGATCATATTGCGGTTAATGTAGAGATTACCGGCACCTGAATCTTTCGCCACGCCGGCCACGCGCGAATCGATGCGCGTGTGCAAGCCCATGGTCAGCCCATAGCCGGTCGCGTTGACCGCGGCGACGATCTTGTCGAGGTGGCGTCCCTTGAACTTCATCACATGCAGGACCGGCCCGAATACCTCGCGCTGCAAAACGTCGATGTCGTCAATCTCGATAAGTGTCGGCGGAAAAAATGTTCCTGCGCCAGTCGCATCGGGCATGCTGCAACGGTGCACTATCCGCGCCTCTTTTTCCATTCTCTCGATATGCGACTCGAGCAGCGCACGCGCTTCGTTATCGATAACAGGACCGACATCGCAGGACAGGTGCATCGGGTTGCCGATTTCCAGTTCCTCCATGTAGCCCTTGAGCAGGCTTAGCGTGCGCGGCTCGATTTGTTCCTGCACGCATAACAGGCGCAACGCAGAACAACGCTGGCCGGCGCTGTTGAATGCCGAGAACACCGCGTCATGCACAACCTGTTCCGGCAACGCCGAGCTATCGACGAACATCGCGTTCTGGCCACCGGTCTCGGCGATCAATGTGGCGATCGAGCCGTCCCGCTGCGCAAGGGTCCGGTTGATGATGCGAGCAGTCTCTGTCGAACCTGTAAACGCAACACCCGCGATACGCGGATCGGCAACTGCACGACCTCCTATCGCCGCGCCGTCGCCGGGCAGGTAATGCAGCACCTCTGCCGGCACGCCGGCCTCGTGCAACAGCCGCACGGCACGATAGGCGACCAGCGGCGTCTGTTCGGCGGGTTTCGCCAGTACGGCGTTGCCGGCTGCCAGCGCTGCCGCGACCTGCCCGGTGAAGATAGCCAGCGGAAAATTCCACGGCGATATGCAGACGAATACACCACGACCACGCATACCGTAAGTATTGCGCTCGCCGGTCGGGCCCGGCATCACTACCGGCGCGCCGAAATGCCGCTCTGCCTGCGCCGCGTAGTAGCGCAGGAAGTCGACGGCTTCGCGCAGTTCGTTGATCGCATCGGGGATGGTCTTGCCCGCCTCGCGGACGCACAGCGCCAGCAACTCGGGCGCATGCTCTTCGAAAAGGTCGGCTGCGCGCTGCAATATCGCGCTGCGATCCGCCGCCGGAGTCCGGTCCCAGCGCGGTTGCGCCGCCACTGATGCCGCGATCGCGGCGTCGACAGCATCCGGTTTCGCTTGCTTGCACAAGCCAACGACTTCGGAAGTGTCGGCCGGATTCACCGACGGCACTTCTTCGCCGTCGAGCACCTTGCCGCTGACAACCGGGCGCGCAATGACCTGCTTGCCGCTCGCTGTCTCCATCTGGCGCAACAGTTTCTTGCTGACGTTACGGTCGGCGAGATTGACGCCTCGTGAGTTGTCGCGTTCCGGCTGGAAGATGTCGGCCGGCCGCGGGATCTTCGGGTGCGGTGCGTAATCATGCGCGGCCGCAACCAGCAGTGGGTCGGCAACGATATCCTCGAGCGCGATGGATTCATCGACGATCTTGTTGACAAACGACGTGTTGGAACCGTTCTCGAGCAGGCGCCGCACGAGGTAAGGCAGCAGGTCTTCATGGTTGCCGACCGGGGCATACACGCGGCATGGTCGATCGTGCTTCTCCGGGTCTACGACCTCCGCGTACAGCTCCTCGCCCATGCCGTGAAGACGCTGGAACTCGTAGTCGCGACGCGAACCGGCGTAATGCAGCACGCTCGCCAGCGTGTGCGCATTGTGAGTGGCAAATTGCCCGTAAATCCTGTCGCCGGCAGCGAGCGCCTGGCGTGCGCAGGCGAGGTAGGAAACATCCGAATGCGACTTGCGAGTGAACACCGGGTAGCTGGCCAGGCCCTGTTCCTGCGCCCACTTGATCTCGCTATCCCAGTACGCGCCCTTGACGAGACGCACCGGAATGCGCCGGCCGACGTCACCAGCCAGTTCTTCGACAAAGCGCATCGTGTCCCTGCCACGACGCTGGTAAGTCTGCACGGCCAGCCCGAAACCGTCCCAGTCCTGCAACGAAGGGTCGCGATAGACGCGCTCGAAAATAGTCAGCCACAACTCCAGCCGCGCCGCCTCTTCGGAATCGATGGTCAGCCCGATCCCCGCCTCCCTGGCATGCTGCGCGAGGCCCAGCACGGCCGGGACGAGCTCCGCGAGCACCCGGTCTTCGTGTGAGTACTCATAGCGCGGATGCAGGGCCGATAATTTGACCGATATGCCCGGCGCCTCGAAAACGTTGGCTGCGTCAATGCGCGGCCCGTTGCTGATGCTGTCGATGCCGGTGTGATAGTTGTCAAGATAGCGCTGCGCGTCAGACGCGGTCAGCGCCGACTCGCCAAGCATGTCGAATGAATAGCGATACGGCAGCTTCTCGTTCCTTAGGGAGCGTTTCAGTGCCTCGCCGATGGTGCGGCCCATGACGAACTGGTGCCCCATGATTTTCATTGCCTGGCGCATTGCGGTCCGGACCAGGGGCTCGCCGGCCCGGCTGACCAGCCTGCCGAGCACCTGCGCCGGGTTCTTCTTCGCGCTGTCATCGACAGACAGTAACTGGCCCGTCAACATCAGTCCCCAGGTCGACGCATTGACGAACAGTGACTCACTGGTACCGAGATGATCCTTCCAGCGCGCAGACGTGATCTTGTCCGCGATCAGGCGGTCGGCCGTATCGGCATCGGGAATGCGCAACAGCGCCTCGGCAATGCACATCAGCAGGACGCCCTCGTCCGAGGACAAGTCGTACTTCTGCAGGAAGGCCTCGATGCCGCCCTCGTTCTGCGTATTCCTGCGCACCGCACGGACCAGTTGCGCAGCCGTCTCCTGGATCTTGCCGCGCACCGCTTCGCCAGGATCGGCAGCAGCAGCCAGCTCCCTGACCAGGGTCTGTTCGTCAGCGAGATAGTAATCATTGATGTACGAAATGCTGCTGTCGCGCGCAGCAGGCTGATCCATAAAGCTCATCAGAAACTCCATTCAACCGCCTGGGCAAGCGGCTTCAGATCGGGGTACAAGGCCGGCGATTATAGGGTATTCGCGTCGCCGCGGGCATTGGTATTGCTGCGCATTCCGGTCAGCTGTGCGGCCCTACTGGCTGCCCCGGTTCCGCTCGCGCAACTTGCGCCGCGTGTGCTTGTCCGGGCGGCCTTTGGTCATCGGCATCTGCAATCGGTCGCTTTTCAGGTTGGCGAGCTTGAGTTCGCGCCGCGCCACGCTATCCGGGGCCTCATCGTAACAAGCCTGTGCTTCGCGCGCGGGGCCGCGACGGGTGGGTACGCTCACGACCGTCAGGTCATAGCCCAACCTCTGGCGGGTCAGTTCGATGCGGTCGCCGACGGATACCTTGCAGGAGGCGCGCGCCCGTTCCCCGTTGACCCGCACGTGGCCGCCCCGGACCGCCTCGCTGGCGGCCACCCGAGTCTTGTAAAATCGCGTGAACCACAGCCACCGATCCAGCCTCAGCGCATCATTGGACACAGCCAATCTCCATTGTCGTCCTGATATACTTTGCGTCCTTCATATGCCGAGGGCAATCCCGTGCCAGCAAATTTTCTTCGTTCCCTGGGAGAGCAGACCGAGGCTCTGCGTGCAGAGGGCCTGTACAAGACCGAGCGGCTGATCGCCGGTCCGCAGCAAGCCGCCATCGACGTCCGCAAGAACGGCGGCTCCGACCATGTCCTGAATCTCTGCGCCAACAATTACCTGGGCCTCGCGAACCATCCCGAAGTGATCGCCGCGGCCCACAAGGCGCTGGACGAGTTCGGCTATGGAATGGCATCGGTACGCTTCATTTGCGGCACACAGACGATTCACAAGGAACTCGAAGCACGCATCAGCGAATTCCTCGGAACTGAAGACACGATTCTCTATCCCTCCTGCTTTGACGCGAACGGCGGACTTTTCGAAACAGTGCTCGGCCCCGACGACGCTGTCATCAGTGATGCGCTCAATCACGCCAGCATCATCGACGGCATTCGGCTTTGCAAGGCGAAGCGTTTTCGGTATGCGAATAACGACATGCAGGATCTGCGGCAGCAACTGCAGGACGCCGCGGACGCCAATGTCAGCCTGGTCGTCACCGATGGCGTTTTCTCGATGGACGGCACGATCGCCGATCTGCCGGCCGTCTGCGATCTCGCCGCGGAATTCGACGCATTGACGATGATCGATGACTGTCATGCCGCCGGCTTTCTTGGCGAACACGGCCGCGGCACACATGAATACCGTGGCGTCATGGGAAAAATCGATATCATCACCGGCACGCTGGGCAAGGCGCTGGGCGGCGCGTCCGGCGGCTACACATCCGGCCGCAAGGAGATAGTCGGCTGGCTGCGGCAGCGCTCACGCCCTTACCTGTTTTCCAACTCGGTCGCGCCGATGATCGCGGCGAGTTCCATAGCCGTCCTCGATCTGCTTGAACGCGACAACTCGTTGCAGCAGCAGTTGCATGAGAACGCCGCGTATTTCCGCGGCAAGATGACGGAGCGTGGCTTCGACCTGAAGCCGGGCGAACACCCGATTATCCCGGTCATGCTCGGCGATGCCAGGCTTGCCACGAAAATGGCGGATAAATTGCTCGAACGCGGAATCTATGTCATCGGCTTTTCGTTCCCGGTTGTACCAGAGGGACAGGCGCGCATACGCACGCAGATGTCGGCCGGCCTGACCCGGGAGCAGCTCGACACAGCGATCGAGGCATTCACCGCGGTCGGCCGCGAACTCAACGTCATCAACTAGGGCATTACAATGAAAGCACTGGTCAAGGCCAAGGCGGAGCGCGGCATCTGGATGGAAGACATCGAGAAGCCCTCAGTCGGTCATAACGATGTCCTGATCAAGGTTCGACGTACCGCGATCTGCGGCACGGATATCCACATCTTCAAGTGGGATGACTGGGCACGCGCAACGATCCCGGTACCGATGGCGGTTGGACACGAGTTCAGCGGCGAGATCGTGGACATGGGTGAAGAAGTCCGCGGTTTCGAGGTTGGCGATCGTGTTTCGGCGGAAGGTCATATCACGTGCGGCGTCTGCCGCAATTGCCGAGCGGGCCGGCGGCACCTGTGCATGAACACGGTAGGTGTCGGTGTCAATCGGGCCGGCGCGTTCGCAGAGTATCTGTCGGTTCCCGCGTTCAACGTGTTCAAGCTGCCTGATGCGATCACGGACGACATGGCTGCAATACTCGACCCGCTCGGTAACGCGACGCACACGGCCCTGTCATTCGATCTCGTGGGAGAGGACGTCCTGATTACCGGCGCCGGGCCGATTGGCATCATGGCCGTCGCCATCGCCCGCTACGCCGGCGCGCGCCACGTCGTCATCACCGACGTCAACGACTACCGGCTCGGCCTCGCACAACAAATGGGCGCGACACGCGCAATCAACGTGACGCAGCACACTATTGACGACACGATGAAAGATCTCGGTATGGTCGAGGGCTTCGACGTGGGTATGGAGATGTCGGGCAACGCTCAGGCATTTCGCGACATGCTGCGCACGATGCACCACGGCGGCAAGGTCGCGATTCTGGGCATTCCGCCGGGTGACATGGCAATCGACTGGAACCACGTCATCTTCAAAGGGCTCGTGCTGAAGGGCATCTACGGAAGGGAGATGTTCGAAACCTGGTACAAGATGAGCAGCATGCTGCAGAGCGGCCTGAACATGCAGCCGATTATCACGCATCATTTCGATGTCGACGAGTTCCAGCCTGCGTTCGAACTGATGGAGTCGGGGCAAAGCGGCAAGGTCATCCTGAACTGGGCATGATCACATTGCCGCATTTCGCGCAGCGCCTCGCCTATTCGATTTCACAGAAGCAATAGGCGTAGGCACCGGCCGGATCATTGAATTTCATCACCGACGCGAGCACCGCCTGCAGATGGTCGGCGAACGTTTCGATCGGCGTCGGTGGATTCGCCAGCACTGCCGGATCAATGCCCAGCGCCCTGGCGCCACCGAGGATGTCGACGATCATCTGTTCAGTCGGCGTCAGCTGGATCTCGATCAGCTTGCGACCGTATTTGCCCTCTTCGAGGTTGGCCAGTTCCGCGGCAACTTCAATGGCCCGATCGAAACCACCGAGTTCGTCGACAAGCCCGTTGTCCAGGGCTTCGACGCCGGTCCATACCTGGCCCTGTGCGATGCTGTCGACATAATCGACGTCGAGTTCCCGATGTTCGGCGACACCATTGATGAAATCGTTGTAGTCATCTTCGATGACCATCTGGAACAGCTGCCTGGTACCTTCCGACATGGCTCGGTCCGGGCGCAGTTGTCCGGACCATGGCGTCGTCCCGACGCCGTCGTTCGCAATACCGATCGTCGCAAGCGTCCGCTGGAACGTCGGCAACATGCCGATGACACCGATCGAACCGGTAATCGTGGAAGGATTGGCAATGATCCGATCGGCAACCACTGAAATCCAGTAACCGCCGGAGGCTGCGGCGCTGCCCATCGATGCAACCACCGGTTTACCGGCGTCTTGCAGCGCCTCGATTTCCTGCGCGATGACTTCCGAGGCGAAAACACTTCCGCCGCCACTGTCCACCCGCAACACGACCGCGTTGACCGCGTCGTCGTCCAGGGCGCGCCGCAGCAACGTGGCGGTTGAGTCGCCACCTATCGTACCGGGCGGCTGCGAGCCATTGAGAATTTCTCCGGCCGCGACAATCACCGCGACGTTGTGCGACTTGGTCCTGGGTCCGTGCAGCAATCTTTCCTGCAACAGGTAGTTCTGCATCGTGACCGCCGCATATGTCGACGTGTCATCGTCGTCAGCCCCGACGTACTCCTTCAGCAGGTCGCGCACCTGACTGCGCGCAAGCAGCTCGTCGATGAGTCCATGGTTACGTGCAGCAATTGCGAGATCCCCATCCGCGTCCCCGGCGTAGGCGACAAGATTGTCGGAAAAGTCCTGGATCGCGCCTGCCGCCAGGCCGCGGGCCGCGACAACGTCTTCCTGGTACATTTCCCAGAGGCCGCCAACGAGTCGCTCGCGTGACGCGCGATCCTCGGGCGACATATCCATCCTCGTGTATGGCTCGACAAACGACTTGTGGGTGCCGACACGGAAGACGTTCCAGTCAATACGCAGCAGATCGATCGCGTCCTTGTAGAAGTTCCGGTAAGACCCGTAGCCCGGCAGGTAGACAATGCCCTGCGGATGCATGTAGAGCTCATCGGCATGCGCGCCCAGATAGTAAGCCTGCTGGCCGAAGTAATCGGCGCTCGCGATAACCGGTTTCCCGGTATCGCGGAAACGCTCGAGTGCATCGCCAATTCGCTGCAATTTATCCAGCGCACCGGACCCGAGCGCGCTGAGTTCCAGGTGCACCGCGGCAATGCGATCATCATCGCGTGCCGCGTCGAGTGCGTCGACAATGTCCTGGACCAGCGTCTGCTGTTGCGGGTCGCCCATCAAATCGGCAAGCGCCCGGTCGTATGGACTGCCTTCCAGCTGGTCGACCAGTGCGCCAACCGGCTGGATCAGCAACGCAGCCTGCTGCGGCATCAGTGGCGGCGTGCTGCCTGACATGACGCCTATCGCGACGAGGAACACAAACAACAACAGCAGCAAGTGCAGCACCTTGCGCAATCCGTCGACGCCGGTCCAGATGGCCGAGAAAAATCGCACGATGATATTTCGTTTACTCATTGTCGGTTCCTTGCTGCGCCGCGCCGGAATAGGCGATGCGATAAATCTTACCCGCAAAATCATCGCTGACCAGCAGCGAACCATCTTCGAGAACCAGCAGGTCTACGGGGCGACCGGACACGGATTCGTCTTTCAGCCAGCCTTCTGCAAAGGGTTCGTAGGAGACCGGAACGCCATTTTCCAGCCGCACCAGCGTCACGCGGTAGCCTATCTTCTTTGACCGGTTCCACGACCCGTGTTCCGCGATGAAAATCTGACCGTGATAGGCCGCCGGAAACTGGGTGCCCGTATAGAAGCGCAGGCCCAGCGAAGCAACGTGTGGCCCCAGTTTCCGGACCGGTGGCTCGGTTTCAGCGCAGCTCTTGTCGTCGCCGTAACGCGGATCCGGGATGTCGCCGGCGTGGCAATAGGGAAAGCCGAAATCCAGGCCCATGGTCGGCGCGCGATTCAACTCGTCAGGAGGCAGGTCGTCGCCCAACATGTCGCGACCATTGTCGGTAAACCAGAGATCACCGTTGACCGGATGCCAGGTAAACCCGACTGAATTGCGGATGCCGCGAGCGTAGGTTTCACGTCCGGTGCCATCGGGGTTCATGCGAATGATCAACCCGAAGCCCTCTTCCTCACAGACATTGCACGGCGAACCGATGCTGATATAGAGCTTGTTGTCCGGACCGAACGCGATATAGCGTGCGCGATGATGCGTCTTGTCGGGCAGGTCGATGTCCAGCACTTCAGCACTGGGCACATTGTCAAGGTTCTCTTCAATGTTCGCGTAACGCGTGACCCGTGAAACTTCCGCAACGTACAGGTAGCCGTCGTGGTACGCGATGCCGTTCGGCGCATTCAGGTCATCGAGCAACTCGATCGTCCGGGTGGCGCCATCCGGCTCCCGTACGACCGCATACACCGACCGTCCCCGGAGATTCGAAACAAAAACTGTGCCCTTGTCTCCAAGCGCGAGCGACCGCGCTTTCGGTACGTCCGCGAATTCCTCGACCGAAAAACCGGCCGGCACGCGGATGTCGTCGAGCGCCATGGCCGGCAGGGCAAATGGCAGCAGGGCAATTATCGTTATGGCGGCTCTTGTCAGCGACTTACTCCTCGTAAAGCCTGAGTTCCTGGGTCATCGGTCGCCGAGAAACACCAGGGACAATTCGGGCCAGAACGTTATCAACACGACCGACAGCATCAGGATAATAAGAAATGGCAGGGTCGCGGAATAGACGTGCATGATAGATTTTTCGAAGCGATAGCTCGCGATGAACAGATTCAGACCGACCGGTGGCGTCAGGTAGCCAAGCTGCATGGCGGCCAGGAACACGATACCGAGATGAACCTCATCGATCCCGAACCCGGCGGCGATCGGCAGAATCAATGGCACGACGAGCACGATCGCCGAGAAAATGTCGAGGATCGCGCCGAGAATGAGCAGGAAGATCAGCAACAGGATCAGGAACGTGGTCGGGCTGGTCACCAGGTCCGCAACAACCTGCAGGAGCTGCTGCGGGATCTCCGCTTCGATCATGTAATTGGTCGAAGCCATTGAAACACCCAGAATGATCAGGATACCGCCGACGAGCACCATCGCTTCACGAATTACCCGCGGCAACTCGGTGAAGCCGATCTCACGATGCACGATGACTTCGACAAAAAACACGTACAGGGCTGTCACGGCGGCAGCTTCTGAAACCGCGAAATATCCGGAATAGATACCACCAAGGACCACAACCGGCAGTGGCAACTCCCAGGCCGTCTCGCGCAAAGCACCGCCGACCTCGCGCCACGAAAAAGTGCTCAGTGGCTTGCGGTTGCCGCGGTTGACCCAGATGCTCCAGCCGGACAGCATTGCAAGCATGACCATCCCGGGCAGGATACCTGCGAGAAACAGGTCATCAATGCGTACGCCAGCAACGACGCCATACAGAATCAGGGGCAGCGATGGCGCAAACAACAGGCCCAGGCTGCCCGAGGACGTTATCAGGCCAAGATTGAACTTGTCCCCGTAGCCATCCTGTTTCAGGGCCGGGTACAGGATAGCGCCAAGCGCGATAATCGTGACGCCTGAAGCGCCTGTGAATGCGGTGAAGAATGCGCAGGCAGACAAACAGACCAGAGCCAGTCCACCGGGCATCCAGCCCAGCAGCGCGTTCGTCAGTCGAACAAGGCGTTTCGGCGCGTTGCTCTCACTGAGCAGATAGCCTGCAAACGTGAACAGTGGAATCGCCGCGAGGAACGGCAACTGAGCGATGCCCAGCAGTTCCAGGGCCATCGTCATCAGGTCGGTATCCAGGTTATGAAAACCGAGCATGGCGCTGGTCGCGATAATTGTGAACAACGGCGCGCCGAGGACTGCCAGTAACACGAGGACAATGCTGAACGCGATCACACGAGATCCTCGAGAGGCTCGCCCCGGAACATCTCGTACACCTCTTTGAGCACCGAGACCAGGAAGCGATAGCAGATGAGCAGGAAGGCCGCGGGCACAATACTGTGTGCCATCCAGGCCGGGAGGTTGAGCAGCACCGTTTCCTCGAACTCTATCTCGATCTGCAGGTAGCGCCATGCCTGCCACGCGATGACAGCACAAACAACTGCCGCAAACAGGTCGACCAGCATGCGCGTCAGGATGACCCCTCTTTCTGGCAGGATATGCGACAGGAGGTCGATACGTATGTGGCGGTTGTCGCGGGCCGCGGCGATCGAGCCGATCATCGCAAGCCAGAGGACGATGATCTTGATCAGTTCATCGGCCCAGACAATGCCACCATCAAAGAACTGCC